>Ga0326728_10001480_pt1 | contig 82718 bp, 46 predicted proteins | sample MB3enrmetagenome_FD_207602 | JGI IMG/M metagenome (GOLD analysis project Ga0326728, IMG submission 207602) | Lab enriched peat soil microbial communities from McLean, Ithaca, NY, United States - MB31MN | ecosystem: Environmental > Terrestrial > Soil > Wetlands > Peat | place: USA: New York...
GACGGTCAATTTGCAAAGATATCGAGTGGGAGACCCCGGTTGCACCTTTCGTCTCAGTTGCGCCGGCATTCACAACGGACAGGTAAACCGCCAGAGAATCGACTTTCAGACTCGCACTGCGATTGACATTCATCTCCGCCAACGCGGGTTCGCGCGATGCTCGGCGCAAAGAACAGCAACCGCTCTCGAAGTCACCCCAGTATGGCTCCAGTGGTGACTTGTTCGAGCTAAACTGAGATGAGTTGTCCGGTCGATCTTACGCGCACAAGTTCCGGCTGGCTGCCAATGCCGTCGTGATTGGGCTCGCACAGCTTGAAGAAGGTATCGGGTTTAGAGATTACGGCAAATGCAGGTCAAGTCGTGCTGCGCAGGCTGAGTGCCCGAATCTTCCTGCGCAGCCTGTAAATTCTCTTTCGTGAGGTCCGAGTGCATTGGTCCTAGGCCAGCTCAGACAGTTCCTTTGCCAGTTACCGGTTGGACGACGCGCTTTGGCGCTCGTTTGGAGAGCTGCGAGCGGTTGGAGTCTGGTGTGGGGCGTTCTGCTGGTGGGGCAGGGGCTAATCCCTGCTGTCCAGGTTCTACTGCTCCGGACGCTGGTGAATCGTCTTGTGGCCTCTCCAACGTGGATCGCCATCGCGCGCCCGGCCCTGTCGATCGCGGCGCTTTGGATTGTGGGCCAGATACTGTCCAGCGCACTTTCCTGGGTCCGAGCCGTCCAAGCGGAGCGCGTACAGGACGAGGTCCACCACCTGATTCACGTTCAGGCCCTTCGTTTGGATCTGGCCTTTTACGATCATTCAGAGTCTTACGATCAGCTGCACCGGGCCCGGGTCGACTCCATCTCCCAGCCTCTTTCTCTCCTTGAAAGCCTCGGTTCGCTGGTCCAGAATGGGCTGGGTTTCCTAATACTGGCAGGGATACTCTGGACCTACGCCGGCTGGTTGCCGTTGCTCTTGATTGCCACCGGAATTCCCGGCCTCCTTCTGGTGGCCCGACATATCCTGCGGGAACATGACTGGAATCTAAAGCATACTAACCAAGAGCGCCGAGCCCGCTACCTAGACTGGTTGATCACTGAACGGAGCGCCGCAGCCGAACTGCGGCTTTTCGATTTGGGTAACCACCACCGAATCGCCTTCGAGACTTTGCGGAAGAATCTGCGTGAAGGGCGATTGCGCCTGAAAGGACAGGGTGCAGCTGCGGAGTTGGCGGCCGGAACACTGGCATGGGCTGGAAGTCTGGTGGGCCTGGGCTGGATGTTGCACCGAACGTTGATGGGCAAGGTGGGACTGGGTGACCTTTTGATTTGTTTTCAAGCCTTCCAGCAGTGCCAGGTTTTTTTGCGGGCCCTACTCGAAGGCTCGGGCAATATCTACCGCAGTCTTCTCTTTGTCGAGAACCTCGAGAGCTTTCTGGATTTGAAGCCCGAGATTCTATCAGGCTCTGAAGGCGAACCTGGACTGCCCGTGAAAGATTCGATTTGCTTCGAGGATGTTAGCTTTACCTATCCAGGGAGCTTGCACAGGGCGCTGGACAGTTTCGACCTGAAGATTCCCAAGGGCAAAGTGGTAGCCCTGGTCGGTCACAACGGAGCTGGAAAGAGCACGCTTATCAAGTTGCTTTGCCGCTTCTATGATCCCGATGCCGGACGTGTTTTGCTGGATGGCGTCGATCTGCGGGCATTGGATCCAGTAGCCCTGAGGCGCCAGATAGCCGTCCTGTTTCAGGAGCCGGTGCGCTATCACGCTTCGGTCAGGGAGAATATCGCCTTTGGCGATCTAGGCGGTCTTTCGAATCAGGGCCGGGTATGGCAAGCGGTCCTGGACGCGGGAGTACAGGAGCCCGTCGAGCGCCTGCCCGAGGGCCTTGAAACGCTATTGGGCAAGTGGTTTGGGGGCGCCGAGTTGAGCGGCGGGGAATGGCAACGAATCGCATTGGCCCGGGCCTTTTTCCGGCAAGCGTCCCTGATAATATTGGACGAACCCACGAGTTCCATGGATTCCTGGGCAGAACACGATTGGCTCGGCCGTTTCCGTACCCTCACCGAAGGCAGAACCGGGCTAATGATCACGCATCGCTTCACATCCGCCATGCATGCCGACATAATCCACGTCCTGGATAGAGGACGGGTAGTGGAGTCGGGAACCCATGCGGAACTGGTGGCTATGGGCGGTGCCTATGCCAGCTCATGGGCAGCTCAGATGAGGGAGGTTGGCCGTGCCTGATGCGTCTTGGCTGAAGGGAACCAGCGCCGCGTTCCGCCTGATGATCGCCACGTCCTGGTTAGCCCCTGAATCCTGGCGGGAAAAGCAAGAGGAAGCCATCCTGGAAGCTGCCGGGGCCAACTTGGACTGGATGGAATACGTTCGTCTGGTAGACCGGCACCGCACTCCCGCTCTCAGTTGGGCCACCCTCAAGCGTGTTCCCAACCTGAAGATTCCGGAGCACGCAAGGCAGGAACTTCGAAAGCGCAGCGAAGCCTGTCAGAGGCAGGGATTGACGCATTCGATGTTGTTGGCCGAGATACTGAAGGGCCTCAGTCGCGCCGGCATTCCCGCGATGAGCTTGAAGGGCCCAATTCTCTCCTTCGATCTTTACGGCGATGTCGGACTTCGCCAATCTCATGACCTAGACTTGGAAGTGCTTCAGGGGGATCTCGTTCCGGCCATAAACTGCTTGGACGGATTGGGCTGGCATCTGGACTCCGTGTACTCTCCCCTGAGTCCCCGCCAATGGAAGAGCTTCCTTGAACATGAGCGTCACATTGACTTGCTCCATTCCAAAGGTTGCACCTTGGAACTTCACTGGCGGAGTGCCTGGGATGGGCCGGACAACCCCTCCCTTCGATGGACCAGAGGCGCACCATCCGTCTGGCAAGGGTGTACTCTACGGGCGATGCACGTGATCGACCTTGTTCTCTATCTATCAAGCCATGGGGGAGACCATGCGTGGTTTCGCGCCAAGTGGCTCGGAGATTTGGCAAGGATCCATGCTGCCGGTCTTGTGGATTGGAGAGCAACCTTGGAACAAGCACGGGCCACGAAGCAAACAAGGGCTCTGCTCGCGAGTTTGCTGCTCTTGAGAGAAGTTTACGGGCTCGCACTGCCTGACCTGCCTGAAGAGGTTTGGCGGGAAGTTCCGCCATCGCTCATAAGAGCCTCCTTGAGGGCCCTTCGTAATCCTGACGAACCCGGAACGGGTGCCTTGGCGGTAGCGAGAGCCCGACTAGCACGAAGTCGACGCGCAAGGCTGATCAATCCTGCGAAAAGGTGGCGGGAGACTTTTGCCGATCTCGCGTACACTCGTGCTGATTTCTATGTGCTCCGACTGCCCGACAGCCTCTTTTGGGCTTATGCGCCTTTGCGCCCCATCCTTTGGGCGTGGCGATTGGCGAGGCGAGGCTGGCTAGCGAAGAAGATCGCTCAACAATCCAGAGTCTCAGGGCAGTCCCAGGCGATAGGACGGATCTTTTGAATTCCCAACGCAATTCTGGGCCCCATCCTGCTCGGCTTCGCCACATACTGCGCAGTCGTGCTATTGCGCCATGTTCTGCACTGAAATCAGTAAGCGCTTATTCCAGGCCGTCTGGCAGTGAAGGCTGAGTTGCTTTCGACAACCTGACTTGGCCCCCTTTTGCTCATCTCATTTGGCCCACCCTTGATTGATGATTCTCTGCTTGACAGCGGGTGAGGGTCGTTGCTGCCGGAGCGGAGACCTGCACTGTCCGCGGGACAGCGCGTTTAGGTCGTAGCGGAGGCAGCACGATGGCGTCGCCGCTTGGGCCCCTTTTCTTTTTGCGCACCTCCAGAGTTCGCCGGAAGCGATACGAGTCTGTTCCGGTTTCGATGATGTGGGCGCGATCGGTGATCCGGTCCAGCAGGGCTTTGCAGAGCCTGGGATTTGGAAACACCTGCGACCACTAGGAAAATGCGAGTTTGATGGTCAGGATCAGCGTGCCGCGCTCGGCGCGGTCGGCGATGACCTGGAAGAGAAACTCGGCGCCGATCATCTCGGCCAGCGTTCCGCCCCCGATCCAGTGATGAAGATCCGCGTGTTTTCTCGCGAAACGCCCGCTTCAACTTCCATGCGGCGCAGAAACTCAACCACCTTTTCCTAGTCGGTAGCGTCCGTTGTCGCGTCAACGGGCACCGCTATAACGGTCGTCGAACCGACATCGAGGACGACAAGGAGTTCCCGCATTTGATTCCCTCCTCCATGGGTCAGTACCGGGCTCTTTTCCGGCGCCCACTGCGTGTGTAGGCTGGGCTATGGTTTAGCGAGGGGATAACCTGTTGTGCATTGTGTTTTGCAATCTCCAACAGTGAGAAGTGGAGCACGACGAGCAGTAATGCCATCACAATCGATCAGTACGCATCTATCGCTGCGCGCAGAGCCACTCGGATCATGCGACTTGCTGCGCGCGCATTGCCACTCTCGAACGGCGACGCCTGCACGGTGCGGCACCTCGTAAAGCGCTCGCTTCAAGAGCGGATGCTCGGCGACGAATTCGCGCAGGTCGTCGAGCGACTTGCCGGTCCTATTCAGCGAGAGTCCTCTCCTTCACATTACGAGAGAACTCCAGTTTTGGATGGTCGCGTCTATCGAGTGCAGGTCAGCGACCAGCGGCTTCAATCACCGGAGCTTCGGCGCCATCGCCCAGGGAAAGATGGCAACCTTGGTCCTATCGGCGGCGACCGCAACATGCAGTTGAGCGGGCGCGTCACCCTCTAACCGGAACTCAAGCTCAATCCAAACAGACGGCGTTTCACCGCCGCCTCTCTTTTCTAATGTCCGCGCTCTTTGATGGATGCGACTTCTATAATGAAACCCATGTTTACGCGCTCGAGAATGCTCGCTGCAGCCCTCCTGTTATTAGCAGCCGGTGTGTGCCGCGCACAAACACCGGCTGGTCCTAATGCCGAGCTCGCAGCACACATGCAGAACGCCCAGAATTATCTCCAGCAAAAGCGTCCTGACCTTGCTATCCCCGAACTGCAGGCCGCGGTGCAACTGGCTCCCGATAACGTTGAGATACAGGGCAACCTTGGCGTGTTGCTCTTTTTCTCAGGTAAGCAGGCCGATGCCATCCCTCACTTGCGAATTGCCGTTGAAAGACAGCCCGACCTCGCCAAGATCCAGGGGATTCTGGGAATCGCAGAGTTGCATACCGCAGATCTCGCAGGTGGGCGCAAGGACCTCGAAACCGCGTTTCCGCGCATTGACGATCCACGATTCAGAGTGCAGGCCGGCCTTGAGCTGGTGGGCGCCTATACGCAAACGAACGACCTTGAGCTTGCCGCAGTCATACTAGCGCAACTAAAGAACGTCGCACCTGATAATCCCGAGGTGCTTTACGCCTCTTATCGCACCTACGCCGATCTTTCGAGCGAATCGATGATCGCCCTCTCCCTGGCTGCGCCTGATTCCGCACAAATGCACCAGCTGCTGGCGCACGAAGAAACCAAGGAGGGGAACACCAACGGAGCCATCGCGCAATATCGTAAGGCGATCGAAATCAATCCCCATTTGCCCGGCGTCCATTTTGAGCTGGCTGAGCTGCTGCACACCTCGCAGGATTCTGTGATCAAGAAGCAGGCCGAGGAGGAGTATCGCGCTGCGATCGCAGACAATCCGCGCGACGAAAAAGCAGCGTCCGAGCTCGCCGATATAGCAATGACGAAGGGCGACGAAACTGAAGCCTTAAAGAGGTACTCCACGGCGATCGAGCTGCAACCCGCCGATGCCAATGCAAAGCTGGGGCTTGCGAAGGTGCTGCTCGAGATGAATAAGCCTGACCAGGCGCTGCCGCTGCTTGAAGCTTCAGTGCAGCTGGAGCCCACCAACGCAACCTCGCATTACCGGCTGGCAACGCTCTACAAGAAGCTGGGGCGCACCGATGATGCAAAGCGAGAGGTCGAGCTCTACCAGAAGTACAAACAGATGAAAGAGAAGCTCCGCGCTGTGTATAAGGATCTGCTGATACAGCCTGACGCCATCCGATTGGATGAGAATGCTGAAAAGTAAGGACCGCAGACAACGCGGGGGTTGCAACGATATGACGGGTCGCAGTCAGATATTAAGAGCCTTGCTCGCGCTCCTGCTTCTGCATTCTCTGAAACCGATACTGGGCCAAATGGGCACGCCGACGCCCCTTTCGCCCGAGGAACGAAAGAAGGCTGAGGCAGAGCGCTCAGCCACAGGGCGGCTCGAGAATTATCCCCAGCTCGTGGATATTACAGGCTCGACGGGAATCCACTTCGATCATAAGTCGAGTCCCGCGGCAAAGTTCATCGCTGAGTCGATGAGCGGCGGCGTTGCGCTCATTGATTATGACGGCGATGGCTGGCCGGATATCTACCTGACGAATGCACAGAGCGTGGAAATGGCGCAACATGGCATCAAGTCGCGCAGCGCACTCTATCACAACAACCATGACGGCACTTTTACCGACGTTACCGACAAGGCCGGCGTTGGTTATCCTTGTTGGGCGATGGGCGTGGCAGTTGGTGACTACAACAACGATGGCCGGCCCGACTTACTGGTGACCTGTCTCAATGGCGTAGTACTCTATCGCAACAACGGCGACGGGACATTCACCGATGTCACCAAAGAGAGTGGTCTGGCTGGCGACGCAGGTTGGGCATCCGGCGCCGCGTTCGGCGACTATGACAATGACGGATTCGCCGATCTCTTTGTTTCGCACTACGTCGATTTTCATCTCGACAATCTGCCCGTGTTCGGCACCACCCAGGCCTGCAAGTATCTCGGCCTCGTAGTGCAATGCGGCCCGCGGGGGATGAAGGGCCTGCCAGACAAGCTCTACCACAACAACGGCAACGGCACGTTTACCGAGGTATCAAAGGAAGCCGGCGTGGATGACGCGGAGGGGCGCTACGGACTCACGTCAATCTGGTCAGACTTCAATAATGATGGAAAACTCGATCTGTTTGTAACCAACGATGGCGAAGCAAACTACCTCTATCAGGGAGATGGCGCAGGGAAGTTTGAAGATACTGCGTTGATGGCGGGGGTGGCTGCAAACGAAGATGGGGTCGAACAAGCCAACATGGGTCTCGCGTTCGGCGACTATATGCACACGGGCCGTTTGTCGCTGGCAATTTCGCATTTCGACATCGAATACACGGCTCTCTACACCAACGACGGCGGAATGAATTTCACTGACAACTCAATCGCCTCGGGGATCGCGCGCAGCACGCAGGGATACGTTGGGTGGGGCGCTGCATTCGTCGATTTTGCCAATAGCGGATGGCAGGACTTTTTCCAGGTAGACGGCCACGTCTATCCGCAGGTGGACGAAGCGCACGCCGCCACGCGATACCTTGAGCCGGCCGTGCTGCTTGTGAACCAGCATGACGGCACATTCAAGAATGTGAGTAGCCGGGTTGGACCTGCCATCCAAACACCACGAGTAAGCCGCGGCCTCGCTATTGGCGATCTGTTCAATGACGGGAGTCTTGAAGCAGTGATTGAGAACCTCGTGGGAGAGCCGACGATTCTGCGTCCCGAAGAAGGCCCCGCGAATCACTGGGTCAGCTTTTCGCTCCAAGGATCCGCATGCAACCGTCTCGCCTTGAATGCCCATATCACAGTGACTGCGGGTGACTTAGTTCAAACGAATCAAATCATCAGTGGAGGCAGTTATCTTTCACAAAGCGATCTTCGACTACACTTCGGCTTGGGGAGTCATAACTCAATTGACCGGGTCGAAGTCATTTGGCCCGACGGCAAGAAAGAGACTTTGACCCACCTGACCGCGGATAAGTTCTATATTGTCCGCGAGGGCCAGGGAATCGTGGAGACGCGATTGCCGGCGCACACGACGAAACTGCCTTAGGGAAAAGGGACACAAAAGCGTAAACCACGAATCAAGCAGCGAGAGAGAAATGCCGCAGCGATCGCCGAACAAATCGAGACGCATAACGCGGTTGGCTGGCCTGGTTGTCACGTTGCCATTGACCGCCTTTGTTGCGCTTGTTGCACACGGCGCTGCTGCCGCACAGGCCGCAGGCGGCGCTCCTTCGCCGGCAGTTTCACAGCAGTTCCATCGTGCACTGGAACTGGCTCAACACGGCGACCCGCAGCAGGCAATGGTGATCGTGCAGCAGGTTCTCGATACAGATCCCGGGTACGCTCCAGCACTCAAGCTCAAGGGGATGCTTTTGCAGGATGGCGGTCACTCGGCCGAAGCTGGTGCGGCGTTTGAAGAGGCGCTGAAGTATGCCCCGAACGATCCTGACCTTCTATTTGAAACCGGAGTCTACAAGCTTGCAACCGGCGGCAAAGCAGATGCGCTGAAACTGCTGGAACGTTGCGCAAAGCTCCAGCCCCGCGCCGGAGACACGTTCTTCTACCTTGCCCAGGCTTATCATCTGAACGGCCGCGATGACGAGGCTATCCATGCAATTGAGCGCAGCGCGCAGCTTGAACCGGATAACGCGGCAGTCTGGCAGAAGTATGGCGAACTCGATTGCACCGGCAGCGACTGCGCTCAGGGGCTGAAGTTGCTTGAGAAGGCGCAGCGCATGGATACCACGCTGCCGCATCTCGACTACGACATCGGCTCCGCCGACTACAAGCTGATGGATCTTGCTGGGGCTGAGCAAAGCCTTTCGCGCGCGGTTGCGGCTCACCCTGACGATGCGAATGCTCTCGACCTGCTGGCGTCAACCGAGATCCGGCTCTCAAACTGGCAGGCTGCAAAAGTAGACTACGCTCGTCTTTCGGTTTACAAGGCGAATGACGCCGATGTGCTGCTCTCGCTGGGCCACTGCGAAGTTGAGCTGAAAGACTATACGACTGCAGTGAGTACGCTTCAGCAGTTGCTGCGCGTCGCCCCCGAGCGCTTTTTGGCGCATTTTTATCTTTCTCGAGCCTACGCCGCCATGGGCAACACAAGCGCAGCGCAGCATGAAGCAGCTTTGCATCAGTTAATGATGTCGCAGGCAACGTTTATTGGTCTCAGCACTGTCGAAGCGCGCGAAAGCAACATTGCAGGGCAGGCGCAGCAATTGCTCACAGCCCATCGCAAGGATCAGGCGCGCCAGCTTTACCTCAATTACTTCAAAGGGACGACGGTCGGGGTTGCAGAATCGTGGGTGTTTGTGGGCAAACTTGAGCTTTACATGGGCGACGGCTCAGAGGGGCTCAAAGATCTTCATCATGCACTTGAACTCAACTCGCGCGTGCAGGGTGCCCACACCTACGAAGGTATCTTCGACTTGAAGCTTAACAAGCTTGACAGTGCAGAAGCGGAGTTCAAGGCTGAACTCGCCATCAATCCGAGCTATCAACTGGCAATTGCAGAGATGGGCGAGGTACGTTACCATCAGCAGCGCTGGCAAGAAGCAGCGGACTATCTGGCCAAGTCAAAGACGGTAACTCCCGAGCTGATCTACATGCTGTGTGATGCGTACTTTCATCTGAATCGTCCGGCTGACGCTGACCTGAACGCGGAGACCGCGGCAGTTTACGGAAGACATGATTCGCAATTCATGCGCGGATTGTTCGATCTGCTTCGACGCAATGGGCAAAACGAATTAGCCGATCGCTTAGCGGCCAACGCCGCTCCTTGAAGCATCTGTCGCTGTCTCTTTCACGGTGAGAATCTGGTTGGCTTTTACATTGGTAAGCACTTGCTTAATGCCGCTCGGCCACGCAATCTCGATGCGATCGATGCTCGTGGCCGGGCCCAACCCGAAGTGCACGCGCTTGTCGCTCGATGAGTTGTAACCTACTGCCGTTGTAGCCTGGTTATATTGCGAGCCTAAAGCGGTAGTGATCTTAACTTTGGCTCCAAGGCCGTCGCGATTCGACTTGGTACCCACCAGATTGAGCAGGATCCAGTGATTCGCATTCTCTGTTCGGTTCATCATGATCTCGGGCGAGCCGTTCATTACCGTGACCACCGCGTCAATCTTGCCGTCGTTGTTCAGGTCGCCAAACGCCGCGCCGCGATGCGCAGCAGGCACCGAGAAGCTGGCTCCGGCTTTGGCGCTCAAGTCTTCGAAGGTCAGATTCCCGCGATTACGAAAGATGCCATCCTGGAGCGCGTAAGGGCGGTGCGCCAGCTCCATCGAATTATCAAGAATGTCTGAGTCCGATGTGAACAGGTCCTTGAGGCCATCATTGTCAAAGTCGAAGACGCCTGCGCTCCACGCGGTCAGGTGGCTCGCGTATCGGGTCAGCCCCGCGGCGCCACTGACGTCTTCAAACTGGCCGTCACCAAGATTGTGATAGATGGGAAAACCTTCGCCAAACATCGCGGTCTCGAAGATATCCGGCTTGCCGTCATTGTCGATATCGCGAAAGTCTGTCCCCATGCCCGCAACCGCGTTTCCAAATCCGTTATAGGCAACGCCTGCGAGCACCCCGACCTCGCTGAAGGTTCCGTCACCGTTGTTGTGGAGCAGATAGTTCTGAAATGTGTCGTTTGAGACAAAGATATCGGTGAATCCGTCGTTGTCATAATCGGCAAACGATAGACCCATTCCTTTGCCGATGTACTGCGAGATATGAGACTGCTCGGATACGTCGGTAAAGGTTCCATCCCCGTTATTGCGGAAGAGGATATTCGGCGTCCCGAGAAAATCAACGGGCGAGCAGTAAGCCGGATGACCCTGGTCGACGCAGAGCGTCGCGCTTTTGAGGTCGTAACTCAGATAGTTGGCGACAAATAAGTCAAGATGCCCGTCATTGTTGTAATCGATCCAACCCGCTGCAACCGACCATGGTTTTCCGACCTTTGGAATTATGCCCGCCACGCCGGCCTTCTCAGTAACATCGGTGAATGTCCCGTCGCCGTTGTTGTGAAAGAGCTGGTTGCAGTTATAGCCCGCAACATAGAGATCGACATATCCGTCATTGTCGTAGTCGCCGGCAGCAACGCCCATCGAATAGCATTTGCCCTTCAAACCCGCGCTTTCGGTAACATCGGTGAACGTTCGGTCTCCATTGTTGCGATAAAGGCGATTCCAGTAGGCGGGATCGGACTTGTCGAGAGACGGAATTGCCGCTCCGTTGGTGAAAAAGATGTCGAGAAGGCCATCGTTGTTGTAATCGAACAGGGCCACGCCGCCAGTCATGGTTTCGATGGTGTAGCGTTGGGGGCTTACGCTGTTACGCAAAACAAAGGTGATCTTCGAACCCTTGATAGCGTTCTCAAACTCGATCACCGGCTTCTGCGGCGAAGGCGTCGTACTTGCGGGCTTGTGCTGCGCCGCGCCAGACTTGGTCTGCAACGCCGCCGACGTCTGCCCGTGAGCGCCGCATGAAAAGTAAAGACACGCAGCGAACACGAAGGCTGCACTTTCCGAATTGAGAATTGAACGCTGCACACAGCTAAAGGGCGGGAAAGCTCCGTGCGGCGGGTGAGATTTCAAGCCTTCGCCATCGCCTCCCGGCACGCCATCTCGAGTTTGCTTGCGCGTTGAAGGTTTCAGTTGAGGAATCCCCGCAATCTCTACTCGATTATAGAGTCTCACAAGCCATGAGATAGCGGATTTGCGCATGGTTATACGGACAGTCAAGGCAGAAGTTGAAAGCGCAATAGCAGCAAGCTTGCCAATTTCCGCCGCCGGCAGGTGCCCGCTTGCAATGACTTGAACACTGTAATTCGGCTGTGCTTCTGTATGGCGGCATGCCTACCAGCCACACGTCTGCCCCGGCGTCTTTATTGCCTATCCGTGCACTTTCAACTGCGGTCCGGAGCGTAGGATTTGCACTCATTAGCACCGTAACGGTGTCCCTTCGGGTGGCTCCGCAGGTGTTCGCTGAAAAGTGGCGCCTGCGTGACGACGGCGCCGGGCAACGGCATTGCCGCCGAAATTGCAGGTCGTCCGGACCAAAAATGGGCAAAGACAATCGAATATTCTCATCCGATTCAACCCAAACCACTTATCCGAAGAGAGGAGATCGATAAGCTTGTCTGATCTCTGTTATTGATCTAAGTAATTCAAATACAAAAGGATATATTGCAATTTGTCATTGACAAAGGATCAGCGTTGAGATTCCAATGCTCTTCTGCGCATAAGGATCTGTACAGAAATGTTCTAGATGAACATTTGTTTCGCTTTTGAATAACGGTTCCTTGCCGGCAATTCCAGACGATCGTGGAATCTCTATCATGGGTAGAGAAATGATAACAGCGCGAAAACTTGCTCCCTTGGTGCTGGCTGCCGTGGCGATCCTAAGCGGTTGCGGTGGTGGAGGGATCTCAGGAGGGTCGAATCCTCCCCAGACGGCAAGCACACCCACCTTCAGCCCGACACCCGGGACCTTTACCTCGGCGCAAACCGTCACCCTCACGGATGCAACGCCCGGTGCGTCTGTTTACTACACCGTGGATGGCAGCACTCCCAGCGCTGCGTCGACGCTTTACTCGTCTGCCTCACCGATTTCTGTTTCGACCACTACCACCGTTAAAGCCATTGCCATTGCCTCAGGTTACTCAAACAGTGCGGTGGCATCCGGCACATACACCATCAACCTTCCCGCCGCAGCCACCCCCACTTTCAGTCCCGCGCCCGGCACATACAGCACCGCACAGAGTGTCGCTATTGCAGATACCACATCCGGCGCGTCCATCTACTACACCACCGACGGGTCGGCTCCAACCACTTCATCAACACTATTCTCGGCGTCGAGCCCGATCGTCGTAGCGACAACGACTACGATTGAAGCCGTGGCAGTTGCGCCCGGTTACTCGCAGAGCGCGGTTGCCACCGGCACCTATACACTCCCGGCTCCAGGAGCATCGATTTCAGTCGTCGAAAGCACCAACGACGAGTCGATGTTAATGGCCGCTCAGCCGAGCACAGACTTTGCAGCCAGCACCGGAGACGCCGACACCAACGCAGTCGTGGTGGACGCAACGCAGCAGTACCAGACCATCGACGGATTCGGCGCCGCGTTTACCGACTCAGCCGCCTACCTGCTAAATGAGGTCGCGCAAAAGAGCCAGATTTCAGCCGCCATGGGCAACCTGTTCACGCGTAACGGCACGGGCATCGGCCTTAGTTTTATGCGCAACCCAATGGGCGCCAGCGACATTGCCCGCTCGGTGTATTCGTTCGACGATCAGCCTGTCGGCTCCACCGATCTAACGCTGGCCGGCTTCTCAATCCAGCACGACCAGGTCGACATCATCCCCATTATTCTGCAGGCCAAGACACTCAACCCGCAGTTGAAGATCATGGCTAACCCATGGAGCCCGCCTGGTTGGATGAAAGACCCGAGCTCAATGAGCCCCGTGTCGATGCTTGGCGGCACCCTGCTGATGACGAATGCAAATGAGACCGCCTTTGCCAACTACTTTGTTAAGTACATCCAGGCGTACCAGGCTGCCGGAATCAACATCGATTACATCTCATTGCAAAACGAGCCGCTCAACATCACTGCCGCTTATCCCAGCATGGGCATGAGCGACTCAACCCAGCTGGCGCTGCTGCAGGGCTACATTTTGCCGGCATTCGAATCAAACAATCTCTCCACAAAGGTCTTTGTCTACGACCACAACTGGGACACGCCCTCATATCCTGAGTATGTATTGAGCAACCTGAGCAGCGCGCAGCTTGCGCAGGTGGTCGGCACCGCATGGCATGGATATGGCGGCACGCCGGGTGCGCAGCAGACCGTCGAAAACATGTTTCCAACACTCGGCACGTGGATGACCGAGCACTCCGGGGGGACGTGGATCAGCGACCAGTTCACATCGGATTTTCTTGAAATCACCCAGGTGTTGCGCAATTCTGGAAAAGCATATGTGAAATGGAGTCTTGTGCTCGACCAGAACCTTGGCCCGAATCTAACCCAGGATGCAGGTCTGGGCGGCTGCAATACCTGCACGCCGATTCTAACGGTCAACAGCACTACCGGCGCTATCACTTATGACATTGAGTACTACACGCTTGGACACTACAGCAAATATGTCCTTCCAGGCGCGGTTCGCATTTACTCCAGCAACACGCCGGCAATTGCCACCTCTGCGTTTCTCAATCCAGACGGTTCAACGGCGTTGATTGCATACAACAGCACAACGTCGAGCCAGACCTTCAATGTGCAGTGGGGCAGCGCGTTCGGCTTCCAGTACACTCTTCCATCGCTTTCCGCGGCGACATTCACCTGGACCGGCGCCCAGATCGGCGCGCCTACTACAGCAGCAACTGCGCAGATCCAGGGTTCGAGTTACTCAAACCAAAGCGGCCTTGCGACGGAGAATACCGGCGACACAACGGGCGAGTACGATCTTGGTTATCTCACCTCTGGCTCCTGGGTCGTCTATAACAACATCGACTTTGGCAACTCCGGCTCAATCAGTTCAGTCAATGTGCGGACGGCAAGCGCAGGCAACGGCGGTATGGCAACTTTCTACCTTGACAGCATGACATCAACTCCAATCGCCGCCGTACCATTGCCGGTCACAAACGGATGGCAAACCTGGCAAACAGTAAGTGGGACGGTAACTGGCGCTTCAGGCGTCCATAATCTGTATGTAGTGTTCACCGGGGGTGGGACAACGGACAGTATCTCGAACATCAATTGGTTCCAATTCGATTAGAGCGCGCGGGCTTGCGTTCCTGTGCCAGTTCCGTCATTGATGGATCGCCTGATCAAGGTTTTGTCGGGTGCATTCGCGAACATGCGTTGTACGGTCAACCGAAAATCAGTTGAATCAAGGCATTTCAGCAGACTGCTAGCGGTCAACTTCCCAGTTTTCCTCGCACTTGCCTGCATAAGATTTGCCGGACACTCCACGACTTGGCGCGGCGAACCTTGGAGTTGCTTAGACCGTTTCTCGATACGTTCAACGGGAATCTCCCCAGGTGAAATTCAGTCGATTCGGTAAGCAAGATTGTCAAACAGCAGGTTTTCTCCATTCTCAACTTCAAAAAAGACATTGGAGCACCGATCTTCCCAACCGGTGCGAATGCGCCGTGTCTGCCAGGGCTTTATCTTGTATGACACTTCGCGGAGTTCGGGGCAATGAACGGTCAGAACTGCATCTTGATCGCCGCCGTTGGAGACATCAATGCCGGCGAAGATGCGGGGTGAGTAGAAGGCGAACTGGCCCTTTCCCCTCTTTGTATCCTTGAGCGCTAGGTTGAAGGTTCCAAACCCGCCCGACGGAACATGAATGATCCACTGATCAGCACCCCAATCGATCACGCCGGACGGATATTGACCGCTCAAGACCGTTCCCGCGGCCATATGGGGGTCATCGAACGTGACTACTAAAGGAACCCCAGAACCACCAGATCCCTGAATGTCGACATTCCTGGCGGAGTCACGGTGAATGCGGAGGACATGGGTCTTTTGATCGAAGACATACCCCTGGGCATTCAGGTCCTTTCGGAGAGGCAAGGGTGTGCCGTCGGCATAGACGAATTCGGGCGTGAAGTCGATTCGAAGAACGTCGTCGGCCTCCTCATCAAACGTGGAGTAGGTCACCTGCCCACGGGCATAAGTCACGTTGGTGACAACCGAGGAGCTGCCTAATAAGTGCGACTCATCCGACGGGGCCCATTCAGGAACGGCCCAGAAGGCATCCATCATGCGGCGCGGGCCATCTGAGTACTGATCAGTAAACCACCACTGCGACGAAAATGGGCTGTGCGCGTTGCCTGACAATCCCTGAAAGTAGGTGACCCAGTTAAAGCTGCGGTAGGCTGTGTCGCGGTAGGACGCATCACCGGTCCTGGCATAATACAGTGCCTCGACGGCAGCGAGCCGCGAAGTGTGAGAGTCACAGCACTGCCCCGGATCATTGCAGCACCAGGCATGGCCGTTGCCTTGCTCGTTGGTAATCAACGCGCCGTGGACCATGTATTTCGGCCACTTAGGGGTGTTTCTGACCCACTCGATGATGTGATGGGCATGGTCTTTCCATTCCGGATCGAGATCCGAATGGAGCAAAACGTAACGAGCAAACTCAAGAGGAATGACCTGATTCATGTTGTCCATGCTCGGCACGGTGTCTTCAAAGTAGCCCACCCACGTATCCGTGGCGAGTGGGTATTTCTGAAACCACTCCCACACTTCAGCGCGGACTTTCTTGTAACCCTCCACATTACCTTGCTTGAGGCGAATCAGCTCGTCGAACAGCATCATGGGCTCGACGACGTTGGCTGAGTATGGGCCCATGGGGCCGCCGGGCGCCTTTCCATCCCGGGCATAACAGCGGACCGGCCAGGGCGATTCAGTCTCAGTGCCGGGCTTGATGTTCTTGAGCAATGCTTCAGCGCATCGAATGGCGGCACGAAGATACTTTGTGTTGCCGGTCAATTCATAGAGGCGAAGATAGGCGTAACCGTCTTCACCCACTACATGCGGCTCAACGTAGTCTTCGCCGAGGTTGCTCCATCCGGAGTAGCGAACTGCCCCGGGATTGCCAGAAGCATAGGGAACGCCGGCCCATGCGTAGCCTTCTGTGGGGGTTTGACCGTGTTCAAGTTCGTAATCGACAAGGGACTCAAGAAACGTGATGGTGCGGCGGTCGCCACTGTACGCATAGAGATGCTCGAGGAAACCTTCCATCATGGCGCGCAGGTAGCCGGTGGAGTTGGCCCAATGAGGATCGGGCATCATTTCAAACGTGGTGCGATCAAAGTCAAAACAGCAGTAGTAATAGGGAAGTCGTTGCCGATTGTACTGATCCCAGAGAATGGTCCATTGGCTCAGGAAATAACCCGAGTACGAATAGCCTGTGTTGTCGCCCATGGGGAAGGGGAGGAGCTTGCCTTCCGCATCCAGAAGCACCGGGCGGCCAGCGATAGCGGGCTCGTTCAATTCGGCTCCCACCGGCGTTGGCTTTTGCGCGTGTCCCACAAGCACCGGAAGTAGCAGCGCTGAGCAACCTAGCCAATCTCTGAAGCGTATTCCCATCCTCATCCTCCCTGCCATTCTTAAGGACACTCTTGCGAAACAGAACGATTCGACCGATGCATGGTAAAGCACCGCGCTTCAGGTGTGCCAGCGCCTTGTGCTGATGCAGCAAGAGAATAATGGTGAAACGACATCAGATCAGGAACGCGGTCGAATGGAGCCTGGAACAAAGGCTCGGAGCAGGTCTAAGCGCACTCGTTCAGGATGACAAGCCAGTAGACAGGAGGCGCTCAATGAGGAGCGGTGGACCGCTCCTCATTGAGCATATGCATGTCCTCTCCGGTTACGCCCACTCGAGCGTGTGCACGGAGTCGGCGGGAAGGTCAATCTCCAGCATGCTGGTACCGAGCACAATCTGCGCGCTTTGCTGCGGGCCGCGATTCGTAATCACAAATACATGCTTGCCATCGGGGTTCGTAAAGCCCGAGTGGGAAATCGCGGCGCGGCGCGCGTCGGGGGCGAGGCCGTTGGTCGCGAAGACCTTTGCCCCGCGCTGAATGTGGCGCGAGAAGTGCGCGAAGGCCCAGTACTGGCCGCTTTGCGTAATTTTGTGCGAACCGTTTTCGATGGTGATGGTCCCGCCGCAGGAGAACGGGCCGATGTTGGGCTTGCCCTTTTCGTCGAGCGCGAGGTTCCACGCGGTGATGGAGCGCGACCAGTTGTTCAGCACCCCGTTGAACGTGCTCGCCCACATAGTGAAGTCGGTCCTGTAGTCGGGCTGGTTAATGTCGGGCCCGCCTTCTGTCCAGTAGGCGCTCTTGTCCGGGAAGGCGTCGTGCACGCGGGTCATGGCGCCGGGTTCGCCCACGTAGCCGTGCCACGCAATTCCGTCGACGAATTCGTAGACGGAGGGATCGCTAAGCTCATCGATGGCGCGGCCCCAGAGCGAGTAGTTGTGATCGAGGATCCAGATCTTAGTGTCCATTTGGGCTTTGCGAATGGCGGGGCCGAGATGCCCGGCGACGAAACCCATCTCGAGTTCCTGCGCCCAGGTGCAGGCAGGCATGCGGCCGTCCTGCTCGGCGTCGACTTCGTTCTGCACGGTGACTGCGTTAATCTCTACGCCCTCTGCCCTGTAGCTTTCAAGGAACTTCATGAAGTAGCGCGCGTAGGCTTCGAAGCTGGAACCGCGCATGGCGCCGCCGAGCATGGTGTGGTCGGGCTTCATCCAGCCGGGCGGGCTCCACGGCGAGGAGAACAGAAACAGCGCGGGATTGTGCTTGCGCGCTTCGCGAAGCACGGGAAGGATGTACTCCTTGTCGTGTTCGATGGAGAATTTCGTCATTTCCGGGTCGGGCGTATCGCTCTCGTCGAAACTGTAAACAGTTCGTGAGTAGTCGCTGGCGCCGATGCACGTGCGGCAGACGCTCATGCCCATTTCGGAAGGCGAGAAGACGTCGTTCAAAACGGCGTCGCGCTCGGATTGCGTGAGCTGCGAAAGGACATAACACGAGGCATCCGTCATCGCCGCGCCGAAGCCGAGGATCTCCTGGCGCGTGGCGCGGGGATTGAGGATGATGGCATCTGCGGCGAGGGTGCCGGCGGGTTTCCACTCCAGCGGATCGGCAGCGGTGTGGCGCCGTTCGCGGAATGTGCTCCAGATCTTGACGGGTGAGGACGGCGCCTGGGCGAAGATGCGGCTGCGGCTCAGCGTAGCGAGTGCAGCCGCGGCGGATGCGGACTGGAGGAAGCTGCGGCGGGATGGCGTGGACATTGATGAGCTCCTTGCAAGAGTGCGATTCATTGCCGGAGGCATGATAGCAGCGGGGGATACGGGAGTAAACATTTGTGCGAAAACATGTCCTGGCGCCTGCCTTCGTCTATTGAGTGGGGAGGTATTGAAGGAGCCGTTAAAGCACCCGCGTGGGCACGGGCTACGCAGGTCCCCCAACTTTTTTGGAGTTTTCGTTTTCATCTTCAAACAGTACGGGGCCGTCCGTCCTGGAGGTGAGGCCGGTGAACAAACTCAGATTGCTGCGCATGACGATGTGAGGCGCCAGCCGCGTAATGGCATCCGGGGACCTGCCCTGAACCAGGTAGCGCAGCAAAAGCTCCAATGCGGTTTTTCCCTGTGCGAATGGCCTTTGGTAGAGCGTGGCCAGAATCCTGCCCGACGCGATGAAGGGCCTCAGCTCGGGGAAGAGGTCGGTAGCGATGATCTGAACCTGGCCAAGCATCTCCTTCTCTTCGAGCGCCCGCAGCACCGGAAGGCTATTGGCGGTGCCGATGTAAACCCCGGCGGGACAAGGTGTCGGCGAGAAGAGTTCGAGCGCCTGCTCATAGGCCACTTCGGGTTGTTCATGGGACTCGATAATTGGCAACAGCGTGAGTTGCGGCGCAAAGACGGCCAGGTTCTCCGCAAAGCCCTTCATCTTCTCCGCATGGTCTAGCGTAGTGAGATCTCCCGCGAATGCGGCCACATGCGCAGGTTCCCGCAGGGTGCGTGAGAAGAGTTCCGCGGCGATGGCGCCGCTGACCCGCGCATCGGCCGTGACAGAGGCCAGCCGCGCACTCTGCGGCGCATCGCTGGCCACACAGACAACCGCGACGCCTTTGCACGCCAGCGTGTCGATCGCGGGTTTCAGGTGCTCGGGGTCGCCCGGCGCTATCAGGACGCCGTCAAAAGCTTCCCCGGTGTCGTTGGCGAGGAGTTCCAGATCGCCCACATCGAGACGGGGAAAGGTGCGGAAGACGAGATCGACACTCACGCCCGCCGAAGCCGCAGCGGCTGCGCGCACTCCGTCGCGCAGAGGTTCAAAGAAGGAGGCAATCTCGCGAGGAAAGTAGACGCCGATCCGCAGGCGGCGATTGAGTTTGAGCGACCGGGCGGCAAGATTGGGCTGGTAGCCCAGTTCCGCCGCGGTCTTCAGAACCAAAGCGCGGGTCTTCTCGCTCACCTCAGGCCTGCCATGCAGCGCACGGTCCACGGTGCCGATAGATATGCCCAAGGTCCGGGCGATGTCCTTGATATTGGGCCGTTTCATGTGCGAGGTTGTTGCATCTTCTTATCGTAACGCCTGGCCTGGATGCGCCGGGGAGGCGTGGCGGAAGACACAGGGGGAGCAAGAATCTGGTGCGGCTATACGAAGGTCAGAAAAGCAGATAGCAGGGGTGGTTGACAGATGTAATTCTTACCGTGTACGTTAACGGTATTTACGCTCTTCTGCTCGCTACCTGCCTGAAATGCTCCTATTGCTGGACCGATGGCGCCGAAGATACTGCGAGGTTCCTTTCCGATGCCCTATACGCACAACGGTTCTCCGGTGCACTGCTGGGAGCAGCAGATTGTTCTTCCTACTTACCTGCCGCAGCAGCCAGATCCCAACCCGATGTTCCTGGAAAAACGGGTCTATCAGGGCAGCCGTGGCAAGGTCTATCCCAATCCCTTCACCGACCGGGTCGCTCTGGAGAAAGTGGATGCGAGCTACCGTGCGATCTACCTGGAGAACGAATTCATCCAGCTCATGATCCTGCCCGAGATTGGCGGGCGCATTCATGCGGGCCTGGACAAGACCAACCAATACGATTTTTTCTATCGCCAGAACGTCATCAAGCCGGCGCTGGTGGGGTTGCTGGGACCGTGGATCAGCGGCGGAGTTGAGTTCAACTGGCCGCAGCACCATCGGCCATCGACCTTTATGCCCACCCATGCCCTGATCGAGAAGGCCGACGATGGCAGTCGCACTGTGTGGCTCAGCGAGCACGAACCGATGGAACGGATGAAGGGCATGGTCGGCATCTGCCTGCGCCCCGGACGCGCCGTGGTCGAAGCCAAGGTACGGCTCTATAATCGGACGCCGCTGGCGCAGACCTTTTTGTGGTGGGCCAACGTTGCGGTGCGGGTGCACGATCAGTACCAGGCGTTTTTTCCGCCCGATGTCACTTTTGTCGCCGATCATGCCAAGCGCGCCGTCTCATCGTATCCCGTCGCGCGCAACGAGTATTACGGAGTCGATTACCGGCCGGGCACTGACATCTCCTGGTACAAAAACATTCCGGTGCCCACTTCGTACATGGTGATGAAGTCCCGGTACGATTTTTGCGGTGGTTACGATCATGCCCGGCAGGCCGGCGTCGTGCATACCTCCAACCATCACATTGCGCCCGGCAAGAAAATGTGGACGTGGGGCAATGCGGAGTTCGGCTATGCCTGGGAACGCAATTTGACCGATGAAGATGGCCCCTATATCGAGTTGATGGCTGGAGCCTACACTGACAATCAACCCGACTTCTCATGGTTGCAGCCCTATGAGACCAAAAGCTTCAGCCAGTTCTGGTATCCCATTCAACAGATTGGTCCGGCCAAGAACGCCAATACCGAAGCGGCGGTGAATCTGGAATTCGATGAACAAGGGACGCATTTAGGCGTGTGCGTAACCACCCGACGGCAGGTGCGCGTGGTGCTGACCTGCCGAGGCCAGGTCATCGCGGAAGTGAGAAGTGAGTTGGAGCCGGGCCGTCCGCTGCTGCGCTTGCTGGAAGCAGCGAACGAGCCGCCGCATGAGTACCGGCTCGCAGTGGAGGACGCCGATGGAAACGAGTTGATCGCCTATCGGCTGGAGCCGCGCCAGGAGGGCGAACTGCCAGCGCCTGCCGCCGAACCTCCGCTTCCAGCCGAAGTGGGATCGGTCGAAGAGTTGTACCTGATCGGGCTGCACCTTCAGCAGTATCGCCACGCGACCCGCTCTCCGGAATCCTACTGGCAAGAAGGTTTGCGGCGCGATCCAGAGGATTCGCGTATCAACAACGCCATCGGCCTGGCCCGCCTGCGCGATGGGCAATTCGCCGTAGCGGAGCGCCACTTTGCTGCCGCAATACGCCGCCTCACAGCGCGCAATCCCAACCCCTGCGATGGCGAACCGTATTACAACCTGGGCCGGGTGCTGTATCTGCAGGGCCGCAACGAGGAGGCCTATGAGGCCTTTCACAAGGCGGTGTGGAATTACGCGTGGCAGAGCCCCGGATACTATGCCCTGGCCTGTATCAGCGCGGGCCACGGCCATTTTCAATTGGCGCTGGAGCAGGTTGAGCAGAGCCTTGTGACAAATGTGCAGCACTTGCAGGCGCACGCTCTCAGAGTCTCGCTTTTGCGCCGCATGGAACGCCGGGAAGAGGCGCTCGTCAGGCTCGACGCCGCTCTGGCACTCGATCCTCTCGACTTCCGCCTGCGGGCCGAGCTTTTCCTGCTCAATAACCAAGAACTGGAACTGAACGGCTTTCTGGAGGCGCTCGAAGGCGATGGTCAGACGCTGCTCGACGTGGTGTTCGATCTCGCCTGGTCAGGGCTCAAAGACGATGCGATGCAACTGTTGCAGGCCGTGCTCAACGCCTCGCCCCTTGAGCATCCGATGCTTTGGTACACGCTAGGCTGGCTGGCCGCCTCGCTGGGCCAGGAGCAATTGGCTGCGGAGGCCGGAACTCGCGCGGAAGCCGCCTCGCCACTCTACTGTTTCCCGGCGCGGATCGAAGAGATGATCGTGCTCGAAGATACGCTGCGCCGCCAACCGGCATCGGCAAAAGCTCTGACCTATCTCGGCAATCTTTACTACGACAAGCGCCGTTACCAGGCGGCGATCGATCACTGGCGGCGTTCGGTCGCGCTGGACGGCAGCTACTCGATCCCATGGAGAAATCTGGGCATTGCCGAGTTCAATATCCTGCGCGATGCCGTAGCTGCCGATCGAATGTATGCCCGGGCCTTTGCCGCATCACCCGCAGATGCCCGCCTCCTCTATGAATGGGACCATTTAAAGAAGCGGGCCTGTCTGGCGACGGCGCAGGAACGCCTGGCGGTCCTCAATGCCCACCGCGATCTGGTGGCGCATCGGGACGATCTCAGCGTAGAACACATCACGCTGCTCAACCAGACTGGGAAGTGGCTGGAGGCGCTCAAGGAGATTGCCAACCGGCGCTTCAGCCCCTGGGAAGGCGGAGAAGGATTGGTTTCCGCTCAGTATGTCCATGCCCACCGGGCGCTGGGCGTAGCCGCCTTCTCTTCGGGTCAGGCGCACGATGCCTTGCAACACTTCGAGGCCGCGCGCAACTATCCAAAGAACCTGGGCGAGGGCAAACATCTGCTCACCCTGGAGCGGGATCTCGACTACCTCTCCGGATGTGCCGTGCAACATCTGGGCGTTGCGAGCCGGGCCATTCAATTTTGGCAGAACGCTGCCGCGCCGCTGCCTGCCGTGGGCGCACAAAGTTACTTTCAGGCCCTGGGCGCAATAGCGTTGGGCGAGGTCGAGCGGGGACAAAAGATTCTCCACGACCTGGCTGAGTTTGCGGAGGGGCAGAAAAACAGGACGGTAAGGATCGACTATTTTGCTACTTCCTTGCCAAACATGCTGCTCTTCGAAGACGATCTGCAGCAGCGCAACCGCGTGGAATCTTTGCTCCTAAGTGGGCTTGCAGCCTACGGTTTGAACGAGATTGCGCAGGCAGAAGAGTGTCTAAGGGAAGTCATTGCCCTCGATTCCAACCACCTCTTTGCTCTCTGGCTATCGCAAGAGATCGCGGCCGGCAACTGGCAGAAGCTGCAAGCAGAAGAAGAAGGTACGAAACTATGATTGTTGCAGTTTCCACGGCCGCAAACGAGACCACAGAGGACAGCCACCGCCACAGCGTATACACCTGGCTGGCGGCCTCGGCCGGCGCCCTGGGGGGACTGCTCTTTGGCTACGATTTTGTGGTCATTGGCGGCGCCAAGCCTTTTTACGAAATCTTCTTCCACCTCGATAACCCTGCCCTGCAAGGCTGGGCGATGAGCTGTGCGCTGATTGGCTGCCTGGTGGGTGCGATTACCTCGGGAATGCTAAGCAACCGCTTCGGGCGAAAGAAGCTGCTGACTCTCTCCGCGCTGATCTTTGCCGCATCTTCGCTGGGCACGGGCCTTGCCGATCACTTTCTTGTCTTCGTGCTGTGGAGGATGCTGGGCGGCTGCGCCATCGGACTTGCCTCAGGCGTATCCCCGATGTACATCGCCGAGATTTCTCCAGCCCATCTGCGTGGCCGTTTGGTTTCGCTCAATCAACTGGCAATCGTCTTTGGCATTCTGCTGGCGCAACTCGTGAACTGGCTGATCGCCCGCCCTGTACCACGCGGTTTTACCGCTCTACAGATTCTCAACTCCTGGAACGGACAGACAGGCTGGCGATGGATGTTCGCCGTCACCGCAGTGCCCTCCATTCTCTTCTTAATTGCTTCGTTGCTGGTGCCGGAGAGCCCCCGCTGGCTGGCCTCGCGCGGCCGCACGGCGCACGCTCTGCGAGTGTTGGAGAGATTGGGCGGGAACGCCTACGCCCGGCAGGTGATGGACGACTTTGCCCGCGCCAGCAGTCGGGAAGAGCCGCGCACCGGGCTGCGCGATCTAGTATCTCCGGGCATCTTCAGGCTTCTGCTGCTGGGTGTAGCGCTGTCTGTTCTGCAGCAGTGGTGCGGCATCAATGTCATCTTCAATTATGCTCAGGAAATCTTTGCGGCGGCTGGCTACCAGGTATCGGAGATCCTCTTCAACATCGTCATTACCGGCGCAGTCAATGTCGTCTTTACTCTTCTGGCGCTGGGAGTGATCGACCGCTACGGAAGGCGTTTTCTGCTGCTCACCGGCGTTTCCGGTCTCGCGCTAATTTATACCCTGCTCGGCATCTTCTACCGTATGCACATACAGGGCAAGCCAATGCTGCTGCTGGTGCTGGCGGCCATCGCCTGCTATGCCATGTCGCTGGCTCCGGCTACCTGGGTGGTGATTGCCGAGATCTTCCCCAACCGTGTGCGCGGCACAGCCGTTGCAGTCGCTGTTTCTGCGCTATGGATAGCCTGCTTCCTGCTCACTTATACCTTTCCCATGCTGAATGCGGCGCTGGGAGCGGCAGGCACGTTTTGGAGTTATGCTGTCATCTGTGCCGCAGGGCTGCTCTTTCTCTACTTCAAGCTGCCTGAAACCAAAGGCAAGTCGCTGGAAGAGATGGAAGCCGGTCTCGGTCGAACCCAACGTCACCGATCCGGCATATTGGGAATGAATTCTGAAAGCGGCGGCCAGAAATGAAGCCCGCACGCGACCATATCGGCCAAATACCACAGAGGCAATCATCCGTCCTTTGTTGCTTTTCAAGACCTACCGCATCCAATTCGAGGTTCCTATGAAACGACTCGCACTGCTTGTGCTCGCTTTCACACTAACTGTTTGCTCTGCTGCCGTGGCGGGTGCAGCTTCCTCCCCTGCAACCCCGTTTGTTCATGCCAGTGGAAAGTATCTGGTGGACTCCGAAGGACACAACTTGCAACTGAGGGGCATTAACATCGGCAACTGGATGGTGCCGGAAGGGTACATGTTCGGTCTGGATGGCGGCCCGGCATCGCCCCGGGAGATTGAAACGCTTTTCAATGAGTTGATTGGCCCGGACGAGGCAGCAAAGTTCTGGCAGGCGTATCGCGATGCCTACATCACCGAAGATGATCTTCGTTACATTGGCCAAACCGGAGCGAATTCCATTCGTATTCCGATGCATTACAAGTTCTTTACTCCCGGCAACAACGAAGGTTTTGCCTTGCTTGATCGCGTGGTGGGGTGGGCGGAAAAGTACCACTTGTATGTCGTTCTCGATCTTCACTGCGCACCCGGAGGCCAGTCCGGCGCCAACATCGATGACAGCTGGGGCTTTCCATGGCTCTACGAGTCGGAGGCCAACCAGGCCATGACCGTCGCCGTCTGGAAAAGGATCGCAGAGCATTACCGCGACAACCCGACAATACTGGGTTTTGACCTGCTCAACGAACCGATTCCGCACTTCCCTGCACTGCAGAAATACAACAACAAGTTGGAACCGATCTATAAAGAAATTACTGCTGCCATCCGCACCGTGGATACAAATCACCTCATCATCCTGGGTGGCGCGCAATGGGACTCGAACTTCGACGTCTTCGGCTCTCCCTTCGACTCAAATCTGATGTATACCTTTCACAAATATTGGACCGCTCCGACCGAGGAGGTCATTCAGCCCTATCTTGATTTCCGCAACCGCAACAACGTTCCTATCTGGCTCGGAGAGTCGGGAGAGAATTCCGATGCCTGGGTACATGATTTTGTGCATGTGCTGGAAAAAGACCAGGTCGGCTGGGCGTTCTGGCCTTACAAGAAGATGGACGCGACGTCGTCTTTTGTGACCTGGCAAAAGCCTGTCTATTGGGACGAGATCGTCGCCTACGGAAAAATGAAAGAGGGCATGGGTGATACGGAAAAGCGAATTGCCGCCCGGCCCTCCATGGAACATACACGGGCCGCGTTCCAAAGCCTGCTTGAGAATATCCGTCTCGCTCATTGCCAAACCAACACCGGCTACCTGCGGGCATTGAATCTGACCGTACCGGGCAACTAGCGGGACTGTGTGAATCCGCTCGTCAGCTTTGACCGGCTGCAGTGATTCCAACCGTATCTGGAGGCGTTGTGAACAAGAACGATTTTACCCGGCGCAGTTTTCTGAGGGCATCGTCGGCTGCAGGCCTGTTGGCAGCAGCAGGGCCGCTTGGGATTGCGGACCCGGCTTCGGCAGGCGAAAGGGCGCAGGAAAACCCTGGTGCCGCCAATCCGAGCGACCATGCAAAGAAGTGGCCTATTCCATCGTGTGCCTGGAGCAGGCCTCTGGGCAGCCTGCCGAAAATCGAGTTGCGGCCTGAGAAGGACAAAGACTCGGGCGACCTGATCGGCCTCAATACACTCACACGCACGAAAAAGGGCATTCCCCTGGGCGGCATCGGCGCAGGGAACTTTATGTACAACCTGTGCGGTTCCTTCGGGCCATGGCAGATGAAAGTGGGCCGATATGAGGAGCGCTTTCTTTCGCAAGCCGCATTTCATCTGCGCGAAGAGATCGCCGGCGGTGAAGTAAAAGCGCGGACGCTGGCGACGGAAGATGTTTTGCCGGCATGGCCAAGACTGAAGCCTGGCGAGGGTGAGTACCACGCTCTGTTTCCCAAGGGATGGTGCTCTTATAAGGGCTTTTCTTCCGACGTCTCCATGCAATTTTTCAGCCCCGTGATTAAAGACAACTATCGCGAGACCTCATATCCTGTGGCGTTGTTTTTATTTCGAATCCACAATCCCGCCAAAGTCAAAGCAAAGCTTTCGGTGATGTTCACCTTTCCGAATGCGCCCTACAACGGCCCCCAGAATACGCCGATGGGGAGCGATCCGGATTCCATCAAGAACGCGCGGGCGCGGCACGGGCTGAGCAACCGGGTGATGAAAAACTCCAGGAGCGGCGTCACCGCGATTCTGATGGAAGGGCACGATCCGAAGAACCCTCACGAGACGGAGGGATCGGAATGGTGCATCGCGACGAGCCATGCGTCCACCTATGTTCCGATGTGGGACGGCGACGGCGACGGCGCGGAGATCTGGAAGAGTTTCGCCACAGAGGGCATTTTGACTAACAAGGACATGGTTTCGGCCAGTCAGACTCCAGCGGGCGCACTGTGTGTAACAGTGGAACTCGACCCCGGCGCCAGCGCCACGTTGCCTTTTGCCCTGGGCTGGTATTTCCCGCAGTTGGAGTTCGATTCGGGAACACGGTGGTGGAGGCGGTTTACCGAGTGGTTCCCCGCCGCGCCGGAACAGGCCTTTCACATCTGCGAAGAGGCATTGCAGAACCACGACGAGTGGCTCGCTGCAGTCGATGGATGGCAGGCGCCTATCATTCAATCTCGGGAACTACCGGATTGGGTGAAACAAGGCGCATTCAATGAACTTTACTACAGCACCTTTGGCGGTTCGTTCTGGGAAAATGGCTGTATCACCAAACCCAAACAATTTGGCAATCGGCCAGCACAGCACATTTCTTTCGTGATGGAGTGCCAGGAGTATTCCTTTGCCGAGACCTTCGACGTCCGCCAGCATGCGTCGCGCAGCAATCGCGATCTCTGGCCCCGGCAGGAGCGCTCCACGCTGCTGCTGTTCCGCGATTTTGTCATGGATACCCCCGACGGCAGTTGCCCGCACGATGCGGGCGCAATCTACGGCGATCCACTTTTTGCATACGATGGATACGGCCGCGACTATAACCAGAGCCCGAAAGGCATCAAGGGGCGCATCACCACACCGTGGGCCGAATTCTCTCCCAAGTTCATTCAACAGTGCTATGCCTACTGGTACAAGACGAAGGACGATGCTTTTCTGGAAGAGGTATGGCCGGCCATGATCCGGAGCTATCGCTACCAAATCACCACTGACATCGATGGCGATGGATTGAGCGAGATGAAAAGCTCCGAGTATCTTGAGAACAAGCTTTTCAATGCGGTGCTGTGGCTGGGCGCGCTGGAGATGATGCAAGCCGTTGCTGAGTCGAGAAAAGAAGATGTGCTGGCGCGGGAGATCGGCGAGTTGCTGGACAAGGCGCGCGCCAGCACGGAAAAGCAATTCTGGAATGCGCAGTACGGCTATTACCAGTACAACCAGCATAACGATGACCTGATGGGCGATGCGATGCTGGGGCAGCGCTATATAGATGTTACCGGGCTGGCTCCGGTGCTGGCACGGGAGCGCATGGCCTCCCACTACCACCAGCTATTCCGCCGTGGTGCTTTGACGCTGAAAGACAGCAACGGCAACGGAGTCGGCAATGTGGGGATCGCAAATGCCGTTCATCCGGACTCTCTTCCAGGTGTTGGCGACAGCGAGTATCTGCATCAGTTCGAAGTATGGACCGGCGTTTCTTACTGCGCGGCTGCCAATATGTACCACTTCGGAAGAGAGATGAACGACGGCGCCTTGCAGGCTGAGGCCCTGCTGGCGGCTTGGGGCGTGTACTACCAAACGTGGCGGAACGATGAGACGGCATACTGGTTCAGCACCCCGGAGGCGTGGCGAATCGACGATCCCAAGAGCTACAGGGCTCTGATGTACCAGCGCGCTCGCGGCTTCTGGGAGCTTGCCATGGAGATCTCCGATCCGTACCAGGCGCTTTGATTCGGCGGCACGCGCCTGCTCAAACTGCCGGAGCAGGCGCAAATTGCCGCACCGTTCCAACATCCGCTGTCCGTTGCAGAATGCAGACGACTTCTATAGTCTGAGGCGCTCATGACCTTTCTTCGCAATTTCGCTCTTCTTGTAAATGCGAGCCTGATGGCATCGCTGCCCGCCGCTGCTTCTCCTATGGTCACCGGCAACGGCTTCGGATTCGCCGTAGTGCTGCCCGAGACAGGCGCGGTAAGCAAGTTCTATGTGCACCCCTACTGCTTTACCCGGCACGATCCTCACAACCCTCTCAACGAAGGCATCGAAACCGCCAATTTCATCAAGGAGCTTAGCTGGAGCGGCGCAAGCGCGCAAGGAACGTCGACGGAATACGAGGAAGATTCGCAGGTCATTCATGCCCGCGGAAGCGATGGTGAAGGCACTGTCTTTATGCCCTTTGGCCTCAAGCACGCCGCTCTCGTGATCGACTGGGAACCAGGCTCTGCAAAAACGCAGGGCGGTTGGCATGTGGAATGGAACCGGCCGGTCAAGTCCCAACAATCCGTGCGGCTCTTTGGCAGCGAACTCCAGCTGCTGAAATTTGAGGGTATTCCAGAGTCCCTCCTGCTCATTCCGCTGGATCACCAGCAAGTGATTCAACAGCAACCGCATCAGGACCTGGCGGGTGGACGAGCATGGGCGCTCGTCTCGTTAGAAAACGATGACGAAATGGAAGCAACGGTTCGTGACTTCAACCGCTGGCGGGCAGGACTCGCGCCGCACGATCTGGCGAAGCGCGAGATCGCAGAGATTGACCACTGGAGAGTGAAGCCAACAGTACATTTCACGGATGAGAAAGAACGGCATTTGTGGCGTCAAAGCGAGGTCCTGCTGCGCATGGCGCAAAGCCGCGAATCGAATCGTCCAGGAAGACACAGCAACGGTCTTATCGTTGCCGCTTTGCCCGACGGCTTGTGGTTTACGCCGTGGGTGCGGGACATGGCTTACGCTACCCTTGCCCTCACGCGCATGGGCCACTGCGAAGAGGCGCGCGCCGCGCTGCTGGCCTACTTTAACGCACAGCCCACAGGCGTGATGCGCGCCGACACCCGCGATTCCGATTATCAGGTCTCTGTGGTGCGATATTTCGGAGACGGTTCCGAAGAGCCTTTTTTTACCGAAGAGGGCGCTCCCAATATCGAATTCGACGATTGGGGTCTGGTTCTGTGGGTGCTGGGCGAATATGAGCGGCAATACAACGACGTTGCGTTGCTGCAAGTCCCTACATACCGCGGCAGGGTCTATGAGAGCGCCCGGGATTTTGTAGCGAAGCCTCTGCTGGAGAATCTGGATCCAATCGGCCAGGGCCTGATCGTCTCCGCCGATACTTCGATATGGGAGGAGCACCAGAAAGACAAGAAGCACTTCGCGTTCTCCACGGCTTTGGCAATTGTGGGTCTCAAGAACTTCGCCGAAGTGGCCCACATGGCGGGCGACGAAGCTACCCGAACGAAGATCCTCAATCAGGTGGTACTTCTTGAGCAGGGGTTCAGCGCAGCCTTTGTTCGGGAAGGAAAACTGCGGGGAACCATGGAACCAGGAGAGAAGAACGATATCGATGGAGCGCTTCTGCCCATTATCAATCTCGGCGTAGTCAAGGATAAGGCAGTCGTGCAGAACGCCATCGAAAGAATGGAATTGCTCAAAGTAGCTTCAGGGGGCTACCGGCGCGTCCGCAGCAATTACACAGACCCGGCAATCTTCGAGTATTGGTATGAGAGGCAGGAGTTTCTGTTTGTCGATTTCAGCCTCGCGGAACTCTATCGGCGTCTGGGCAGGAATGCCGAAGCAGATGCGATCCTCAAGCGCATTGTGATGAAAGCTGCAGCAGACCACAATCACGTCCCGGAGATGTATGTTGCCCTGCCCTGTCAGTTGTTTCCCGGAGAGGTGGGCGATCCAACTGGAGCAGTGCCCATTGTGGGATACGGATCGGGCGCCTATATTCTGCACGTTCTTGAGCGCGAGGAATTGAAGAGCGGCCACTAATTGACCGATGCCCGATGACTCGCGCGAATGAATCACGAAGGTTGATGCACGCAGACTGTGCCCGGAAAATTGCAGGAGAACGAAGATGCTCACAAATTGCGAGGGATTGAATCGAGTAGCAATATCATCCATAAGAACCAAATTGCCGCGTACTTTGCTGGCACTGGCGATGGGCTTTGCCAGTGTCGTTGCAAATGGCCAGAAGGTAAGCGTCGTGTTGGATGGGAACAGCCCCGGCCGAGTCTTTGACGGCATTGGCGCAGTGAGTGCCGGTGCTTCTTCGCGGCTGTTGATCGACTACCCCGAGCCGCAACGCAGCCAGATTCTCGATTACTTGTTCAAGCCGGGTTACGGCGCGGCGCTGCAGCTTCTCAAGGTAGAGTTCGGAGCCGATGTCAACTCCACTGATGGCTCCGAGCCCAGCCACATGCGCACCGCCACGGATCACAACGCGACACGCGGCTACGAATGGTGGTTGATGGCAGAGGCGCACAAGCGGAATCCTCATATCGTGCTGGAGATTCTTCCTTGGGGCGCGCCCGCGTGGGTCGGCACTGAAAAAGAGGGCAAGAGGACCCTCTACTCCTCCAGGATGGCAGATTACGTGGTGGACTTTATTCGCACGGCGAAGCGCGATTACTCGCTGGACATTGCCTACGCTGGGGTGTGGAACGAGAGAGACCCCGACATTGCCTATATCAAGGACCTGCGCCAGCACCTGACGGCCGCGGGTCTGGCGACGAAGATCGTCTGCTGCGACACGGATTGGTCGCTGGCCGATCAGGTGTTGAAGGATCCGGAGCTGGCCGCGGATGTTGCCGTCATCGGCGCGCACTATCCGCGCGATGACAAAGGCAAGATCACCACAACGGACGCCGCGCGCAGGACCGGCAAGCCGCTATGGTCGAGCGAAGATCAGCCCAACGATGGAGGCGGTCCCTTCGTCAGCCGCGACTGGCCCATCGGCGGCCGCATCCTCGCCCATTACTACAATCAGAACTACCTGCTGGGTTCGATGACTGCCACTGAGATTTGGAGTCCCGTCACTTCTTATTACGACAACCTCGCGGCTCCCAACTCCGGACTGATGTACGCCAACACGCCATGGTCAGGTCACTACGACGTTCAGTCCACGATCTGGGTGACAGCCCACACCACTCAATTCGCCCAGCCAGGGTGGCAATATCTCGACTCGGGGTCTGGCTTTTTGCCGGATAAGGGAAGCTATGTGGCGTTGCGCTCAGGCGACGAAAAGAATTGGAGCGTGGTTCTGGAGACGATCGGCGCAATGCAACCGCAAACTGTTACGTTCCGGGTTGCAGGGGGCCTGACCGCCCCGGATGTTCATATCTGGGTGACGAACAGCACGCACATCTTCGAGCAGGTTGCCAGCATAAAACCGTCAAACGGAGTATTTGAGTACACCTTCCAACCTGAATCTCTTTATTCGTTGACCACCACCACTGGACAAGGCAAGGGAATAGTCCAGCCTCCTGTTGCAGCAGCTTTTCCGTTCCCTTATGAGGATGACTTTGAGAAGGTGTCCCTGGGACACTCGCCCAGGTATCTCGCGGATCAAGACGGCGCCTTCGAGGTTCAGCCTTGCGCAGGGCGCGCTGGCCAGTGCCTGGAACAGGTGGTTACCACCAGACCAATTGCCTGGGCATCGACGCCCGATCCATATACATTGGCAGGCGATGCAGGCTGGACGGATTATCGCATCGCCGCCGATGTGCGCTTTCTCTCCGCAGCACCAGCAACCATCATGGGACGCATCGACTCCGCCGACAACTTTCAGGACGACAAAGCGCTCTGGCCAAGCGGCTATATCCTGCGCGTGAAGCCCGGCGGCGCCTGGGAATTGTTGTCTGAGTCGTTCAACAAGCCTGCAGTGACGTTAGGTTCGGGATCGGCGAAACTTGATAGCAGCTCATGGCATCATTTGGAACTGCATTTCCAGGGCAGGCAGATTGTCGCCTCGCTCGATGGAGCGCAACTCACTTCGGTGGAAGACACCTCCCATACCCACGGCATGATCGCCCTGGGCACAGAGTGGGACCGCATCCAGTTCGACAACCTTCGTGTTACGCAGTAGGTTGTCTGCGCGCTACGCCTGGCGCACCCATGAAAAAAGGGGGACAGCAGCCAATCCTGCTGTCCCCCAAAATTCAGAAATCGACCAGGATCAGAACGTCAAGCGAAGCTGCAGTTCTCCGGTGCGTCCGCCAACGTTGGTCCCGGAGATCTGTTGGGTACCGACCTGTTGCCCGTTGGAGTTGGTGGTGTACCAACTGTACGGTGTGCCCGGACCGTTTGAGCCCTGCAAGGTCCCGCTGGGATTTGAAAAGGCCGGGTGGTTGAAAGCATTGGTGAAGGAGGAACTGAATCTGAGCCTGATCCCCTCCCAGGGGAGCGAGAACTCCTTGAAGCCCGAAAGGTCAACCGTGTTGGTTCCCGGCCCATACAGGCTGTTTCTCCTTACGTTGCCGAAGGTTCCGTCTGCCGGCTGCGAGAAGGCGGCGGGGTTGAACCACTCGTTGATGCAGCCGTTTTCGGAGCCGGAGCCGGCCTCGCATTTTGCAGAGCGGTGCGCGGGTTTTGGATCGACTCCAGGGACCCAGTTGGGGAAGGACGAACCCGCCAGCTGATAGGTGTTTTGCGTCCCAAACACGGTGTACGGTGACCCGGTAGACCAATAAAGCGTTCCTGAAAACTGCCATCCACCGAGCACCTGGTCTGCCAGGATATTGTTGTTCACCCAGCGCCTTCCCTTGCCAAAGGGCAGTTGATAGACGGCGTAGCCCTTGAAAGCACTGCGCACATCGAAGTTCGAGTTGCTGTAGTTCGCCGCTGGATCGTTCGCGATCTGCCAGTTCTGTGGACCTCCGCGGCTTCCCCAGCCGGATGAATCCTGGTTGTCGAGCATGTGCGACCAGACATAGTTGAAGCTCATGCTCAGGCCGCTGCTCATGCGCTTGGTAACGGATGCCTGCAGGGAGTTGTAGTTGGAGTGGGCATTGTTGGTGCTGCCTGAAATGCTCTGGTAGACGGGGTACGGACGGTCCGCAGAATCGTTCGACGACAACTCGCTCTGAGGCACTGCATTCAGGTCGGTTGGGTAGCTGAGCGAGTAGCCGTGGCTTGCCACGTAGGCGAGCTCAAACACGAGATTCGGCATCACCTCGCGCTGAAAGGCAAAGTTCCACTGCCAGATCTTGGGGATCGGGGTGTGGTACTCCTGATAATTGACGCCTTCCCCGTTGTAGGCGGCAGGATTGAAGTTGTCGGATCTTACCGTATAAGGCAGCTTCGTGCTGGTTCCATAGATCAGACCTGTGCCATCCAATTGTGTAATCGGCGTGATCCCGTTGGTTTGGTCGCTGTCGTTGCCGGTGGATGGGAAAGCGCCTCCCATGACGCTGCCTTCACTTGCATACGTATCCAGGCTCCAGTTGTAGGAGAAGAGTCCAAACCCGCCGCGCACCGTGGTCTTTGCATCAGGTGACCATGAGACTCCCACGCGAGGCATAAAGTCATTTAGTACGTTGGATTGAAGCGACGAGCGGCCATTGGCGTGGGTTGCCCCGTACCAGTACGCCCCCGGCCCGTTCGTTGCCGGGTTCGTCACCCTCGGGTCGAAGGACGCCTCATTGCCGTGGACTTCGTTCCAGCCATGGTTGATCTGGTATCGGAACCCGAGATTCACGGTCAGGTTTGGACGCAGCTTGTAGTCATCCTGAACAAACATCTGCGGACTCTTCAAGCGCCCTCCGAATTCCGGCGAGTAGCTTGCACTCCAGTTCTGCGATAGGCCAAGCAGGAAGTCTGCGTACTCCAGACCGGTTCCAGGGACAGGGCTGGCGACGCCGGTTCCGGGGTCGACTGTCCATTGCTGGGTGTATTGGCCGGAATACTGAAATGTTCCGGCGTTGGTGTTGCCCCAGGCCGTGGAATCGTCCCGGTAAATCAAGAGTTCCCCGCCGAAGTGCAGGATGTGCTTCCCCTTGATCAACGTCACCACATCGGAGGGGTCAAACACATGTTGAATGTAAATTGCGTTGGTGGCCGGCTCAACCCACGCGTAGGGATACTGGTTAACGAATTGTATTGCCGGCAGGTCGTCTGCCACGCCAAACTGCCAGCCCAGTTTCGCGGCAAAGCCCTTGTTCAGGGACAGGTCGCCAAAGTCGCTATCCTCATACGTGTATCCGATTCTGGCCTCGTTGGTCAGGTGCGGGTTAATGGTCCAGGTATCGGTGATCTGTGCCTGATTATCGGTGACGTCGCCGCTCTCCCAACCGATCGGGGCCGGGGTAACGGAGTTCGGGTAGACGTCTGGACTGTCGTCCTGCGAATCGGACATAGAAAGCCGGTTGTTCGGCGTGATGTCGTAATCCAGGCGTCCGAAATACCTTTTTGTCGGGTATTTAGCTGGAAAGGTTGAGTAGAAATTGTTGGTTGCCTCGCCTTCGCTTCCAATGCTTCCGGGCACGAACTTGCCGCCTGGAATAATGCAGTTTGGCTGCAGGTTCGATGAATAATTCTGGCATGTGGTGCCTCCAGGAGCCGGGAAAAAACCTTGGACTTTCGCGGCTACCGCGTCGAACATCCCGGCGGGAATAGCGTTACTGCCGTATTCGGACTGGAAACTCTGCCTTACCGGATATGGGTTGCCTTGCGAATCGTAGGCGATCGTTTGCGTGGTCGGATCGTAGATCTGCCACTGCCCCGTGAAGTTTCCACTCATGGTGGCTTGGGTGGGAATCGTACTCGTCGAATTGCTGGTCGAACCGTGATCGATGATCTGGTCATAGTCGAAGTAAAAGAACATCTTCTTCATTTTCGGAATAGGCCCGCCGAGAGCCCCGCCAAAATGGTTTTGCCGAATATAGGGAACCGTGGGCTGGCTCACGAAGCCATAAGCATTCGCATTCAAGTCGTCATTCTGGATGTAGTCGTAGGCGCTGCCGTGGAATTTGTCGGTGCCGCTCTTGGTGATCTGGTTGAAGATCATTCCGCCAATGCCGTACTGCGCCGAAAACGAGGACATCGAAACCTGAAGCTCCGCCACATTCTCAAAATTGGCAGGGGTGGCGTTTTGACTGCTGGGCAGCGTCTGGCTTACGCCATTCTGCAGCTCGTTGCTATAGGGAAGGTTGCCGTTGATGGAGACTGAACCCACGCCTGAACCGAGCGTATTTGTAGCGCCGGGAAGCAGGAACATGAAGTTTTCCCAGTCCGTGCCAACCTGGGGCAGCACATCCATGACCTTGTCTGACAAAACTTGGGTCTGGTCGCCCGTCTCGGTGGTCAGCAGCGGAATATCGGTGGTGACCGTCACCTGTTGGCTTATCGAGCCTACTTTCAGTTGTGCGTTTACCGTGGTGAAGCCGACCTCGAGGGTGATGGGGCCGCGCACCAACTGCTCGAAACCATCCTTAGTGAAGGTGACCGTGTACGGACCCGGTACCAGGGAGTTGGTATCGTACAGGCCGTCGCTATTGGTGGTGAAGTCCTTGGAAACGCCAGTATCTGTATTCATGGCCGTAACCGTGACCCCGGGAATCAAGGCCCCGCTGGGGTCGGTCACGGTGCCACGAATGTCGCCAGAATTAACGCTTTGCGAATAACCTGCCCCACTCCCAAAGATGACCAGAAGTAGGGGCAGAATCCACTGCATCGTCTTTCTCATGTACTGCCTCCTGAATTGTTGACTTGTGTCGGTCTTCCGCTGCTCTCGCTGCCTCATGCCCGCGGCATATCCTTTCTCCGGCTTCCTTCGATAAGGCACTGCTAATGGGTCGATGGAAAGAACAATGTGAATCTGCGCACGCCCGAAGAGGCTAAGAAATCGACGTCCCCGCAGATGGGCTTCATCCGGTACTCCTTGCTGCCTATGTGTTCCAGACATAGGAAACCGATTTCCTGAACAATATAGTTCTGGAAATTTATCTCTGTCAAGCGGAAACCGGGGACAGAATTGAGAACACTGTGACGCGAAGCACAGGAGTTGCTTTGCTCGCTCGAATCACAATCCGTATGGCATGATAAGTGATTTATATAAAATGACATACAATATGCACGTATGATAGTTCTTGTCTGCTGGATTGAGAATCGCTCGCGGCTGCGCAGTCCAGCCGGGATCCCGTTTTCTCAAGCCGGCGGGCGTCTGCCGCAGGCGGGTGAGAGGTAAAATGAAAAGGCTTTCCTATTCCCTCTGCCAAACGAATTCTTGTGCATTCCCGCTAACGTGAAAGAGACTTGGTTATGGTCTACACAATGAAGGATGTCGCCCGGAGAGCTGGCGTTTCGCCGGCCACGGTTTCACGGGTTCTAAACAATACCCACTATATTGCCGACGAGACCAGGGCGCGCGTTCTCTCGGTCGTCGACGAGCTCAGTTATTACAAGAATGTCCATGCGCAACGACTTGCAACCGGACACAGCGATCTTTTGGCGCTGGTGATTTCGGAATTTGCGAATCCGTTTTATCCCGAGGTGATCCGGGGCTTTCAGGCGGCGGCGTGGGACCACGGCCTGGATGTGCTTCTTCTCAACACCGAGTACAGCCGGACCCGCACCGATTCGCTCATGCGCAAACTCGTCGAAAAGGACGTCAACGGGGTGGCGATTCTGACCTCGTCGATCGAAATGGCCGCCGCTGCGCCCCTGGCGGAAGCAGGCATCTGCATGGTATTCAGCAATTTAGTCTCGGCAGGCAAATTGGTCAGCAACATTAACGTGGACTACAGCCGGGGGATTTCTCAGGCCATCGAGCATGTCGTCCAGCTCGGACATCGCCGCGCCTCGGTGATCGCCGGACCAGCAGTCAGCCGCACCGCGGAGCATATCAAATCCGCTCTGGTGAAAGGATTGGCCCAGAACGAGCTGCGACCATTTCCGGTTATCCACTGCGACTACCGTATTGATGCAGGCGCCTCTGCTGTGAAGGCAGTTCTATCCGCGCCGGAGATGCCCACAGTGATCTTCTGCGGCAGCGATCTCATTGCCTTGGGGGCAATGAGCGCCTTGGAAGAAGCAGGCGTACGAGTGCCTGAAGAGGTCTCGGTGGTGGGCATCGACAACATCGCCTTTGCCGGTCTGGCGCGTCCTTCGCTTACCACCATCAATGTACCGCGCGAAGAACTCGGCAGGACGGCCTATCGCGCGTTGGAAAAGATGATGCAACTCAAGCGCCGCAAGGGGGCCGAATACACCCTGGAGACCGAACTAGTGGTGCGTAAATCCACGGCGCAAGCATCCGAAAAACGGCGGGGTAAAGCGAAGTAAAGATCGCAATACCGTTTCTGCGTGCAACGCCTAATACTGGGCCGGAGTGACGAAAATGTTTCTGAACGCAACGTGGCCTTTTTCCGATCCCTGAAGATAGATCGGACCGGGCAGCTCTTCATGGCTGTCAAGTGCGCCGCCGGTCAGGCCGGGGATTTCCTGGTGGTCGATTATGGTGGTGCCATTCTGCACCACGGTAACTCTGCGGCCGATAAGGGTGATGTCAAAGGTCTGCCATTTGTCCGGGCTGCGACTCAATTCCGGCATGGGAGCCAGGAATCCGTAGACGCCGCCGGTGTGATGACTAGGCGGCTCAGCCTGTGATTCCGTTTCGATCTGTATCTCGTAGCGTCCGCGCAGATAGACGCCGCTGTTTGAGTCCTCGCCGCAGTTGAATTCAATGTGCAGTTTGAAGTCTTTGAATTTGCGGTCGGCAATTAGTTCCGGTCCGTTGCCCGGGCTTATGAGGTTGCCATCCTGAACCGTCCACACACGCGAACCGCTGGCGCTCATCTTCCAGCCTCTGAGATCTTTCCCATTGAACAACTGAATGGGCTTGCCCCACCTGGGTGTGCGATTCTCCTCAAGAACAGGAGCTCTTCTGCCTTCCCATGTCCATGTGGTTCCGTCCAGTCCGTTCATGACTCCGTGTAACGAACCGCCCTCAAGCTCGCCTTCGAAAACCAGGTCGGCCTTGCTGCTCTCTTCTTCTTTCGGCGATACGAAAGTCAGGGTTCCATTCACAATCTCAACTCGAGGTAACTCTCTTGCATTGCCCCACCGGCCGGTCATCTGCGCTTTCAACTGGCCGTCTTGCTGCTTGACCTCAAGCCATGAGGGATACTCATGTTGCTGGTCTTTAAGAGTGAGATCCCATCGTCCAAGAAACGGCGCTACGGATTGAGCGAGGGCGCAGGCCGGAGCCATGCCCAACGCGAGGGTGGCAAGAGAAACGAACCGTTGTAATTTCACGCGCATCCACATCCTTTCTTTCCTCCGGAGGCGATAGGCCGCATCCGAGTTGTGCTCTTATGCAATAGGTTTCATAACAAGCGCATTGTCATCCCAGTAGACCGGCTTGCCAGCGAAGTACGATTCGTTGGCCATATGACAAGCCATGGCTGCGTTGTGTCCGAAAAAGGCATCTTGCACGACCGGCCGGCGCGTACGCACTGCATTGAAGAACTTCGCCAGATGGGGCTTCAGGTCGTCGTAATCAGCTCCATTCATCGTGACGGACTCTTGAATTGGCTCCATGCCGGGTGCGGGATCGTGCTCGCTGTGCCACTGCCTGACGTACGCATCGCGCATACTCGCCGGGAAGGAACCTGAGTAATAGCTCGGAGCCAGGTCAACGCCCGCCTGGGGTGTATAGCTCAGGCTGAACTCGCGCAGCTCGAGAATGCCCTTGGAACCCATGAACCGCGTCACTTCGGCGGTCTCGCATCCGAGCGACAGGCGCATGTACACAGGCAAGCTGGCATACTCAAACAGGACCGCCTGGACATCGGGCATGTTGCGGCCGTCTTTCCAACGGTAGATGCCACCGAATGCCGACACGCGTTTGGGAATCTCATTGATGCCCATGGAGAACTGCATGCCGCTGATCAAGTGCACAAGCAGGTCGCCGGCGACTCCTGTTCCGTATTCCTTCCAGCACCGCCAACGCGCAAATGTGTACGGATCGAAGGGCTTCTTCGGGGCTGTTCCGAGCCACGTGTTCCAGTCGAGATTAGCCGGCGACAGATCCGGCGGTGGGGGATATTCCCATGCGCCGGTGGGGTCGTTGCGTCCCATTGTCGCTTCGATCAGATTTACCTCGCCGATGGCGCCCCTCGCAATCAGCTCTTTGGCTTTGGCGCAAAGTGCTGAGCTGGTACGCTGGGCACCCACTTGCACGATGCGGTCGGTCTTCTTTGCCGCCGCAACGATTGACAGTCCGTCAGCAGGATTGTGCGACATGGGCTTCTCGCAATAGACATCTTTGCCGGCGGCCAATGCGTCCACCACAACTTGCTTGTGCCAATGGTCGGGAACGGCGACGAGGATGACGTCGATATCTTTTGCATCGAGGAGCTCTTGATAGCGGCGTGTCGTGCGGATCGATGTGCCGGTAATCTCTCGGGCAAGCTGATGGCGCCCATCGTAAAGATCTGCCGCCGCCACGCACTCTACACCGGGTAGCGTTATAGAAGTTGACAATAATCCGGAGCCCTCCATGCCGACACCGACGATTCCAAAGCGAATTCGGTCGCTTGCGGCCGCTAACGGCTCCGCGGCAGAGGGCTCGACATTAAAAAGCAGCTTTCCAGTGGCAATTGTGGCACCAGCCGCAGCTGCGGTTGTATGAAAGAACTCGCGTCGTGACAAAAATCGTGGATTCATAGTGGACTTCTCCTTTGCAGCAAAACGGTTTCGGCGAGTCGCCGAGCATCAATCACCGGAACGGCAGTCCCGATTTCAGTCTTCGGTTTAGCGGACTCGTCAGGTTGAGCTTCATTAAAACCCATCTGGACCATTGCAAACAGCGCCATGGGAATCTCCACCAGATTCATGCGCGTTGAAAAATTGTGTCACCGCAGCAACGATAATCACTCATGACGACGGATACAAACTGTTCACCAAAGGTTATGCGGTTTCAGCGGGGCTGTGCCTCACCTCATCGAAAGCCATGAAAAGTACTGCAACGAGGGCCAGCACCATTCCCGCCAGATTGTATTTGCCGGGAATCTGCCGGTAGATCAGCAACGAGACGACAATCGTGACCAGGGGAAACATACCGTTCACCATGGGCACGACCACGATCGCTTTTCCATACCGAACCGCATAGACAAAGAGCAGGCAGCCAACTGCGTTGAGCGATTGAATAATGTAAGTAATTCCGAACCCGATACCGGAGCCGGCGTGGATGCCTGGCCCCATCGCCAGGGCCACTGGACTCAACGCGAGCCCTGTTGCCGTCATGTATACGAAAAGCTCCTCGGCGCTTATGGCATTGGCCGACGACTTCATGAAATAGGCCTGCAAACCCCACATGAAGAAGATTGCGATGGTCCACACCAGCCAGAGGCTTCCATGGACAGGGCTGTTGGTTGGCTCCTGCAGTGAAACGAGAAAAATCGCCGGCAAAGAGAGCAGAATGCCGGAAAGCGCCAGTGGATAGGTGCGCTCCCGTAAAAGAGCCCATGAAAGCACAATGGTGACAGCGGGGGATAGACAGACGATGGGGAAGATCAGATACGCAGGCCCCTGGTTCAGCACGCGAAACAAGATGAGTTGCCCTGCGGCTCCGGAAAGCCCAACTGCGCAACCATAAAAGATCGAGCGTCCCGAGCGGGTCAGCTTCCAATTGATCTTGCGCAAGGCAATCACGCAGACCGGGATCATGGTCAACGACCAGACGACATAGCCAAGCGTCGGCGGGAAAGGCGGGTTAAGCCGCTTTTCCGGAATCTCGGTAAGCGCTCCCCACAGTCCCCACAACACAGGTACGGCCATCGACAGCAAAAGCCATTTGGGCAATTTCATTGGTCCATGCTCCGCTTGCAATTGAGTTATTCCTCAGGGTGAATCAATCCACCCTCGTCTTCGACAATGTACGAACAGAGCCGGAAGGAGTCGGGGTCCTCACCGCGAACCGCGGCCAGTCTTTCGACGGCAATCTGGATAGGCATGATGTCGATCAGGAACTGCCATCGAGCGGGAATTGCGGGCAGGCACAGCACACAGTCGCCGGCACTCTCATCAAGCTGCTGGCCGATGAGGAGTACGCTTGCACCAAGTTTTTTCAGATCGCTGACGAGATCGAGGTCCTGCCTGCGCATGTGCTGCGCATCGATCCAAATACCGACGCGCAGTCCCTCTCGGACGATTTCTTGTGGGCCATGGCGAAAACCGCCTGCGGTCAGCGCCGTAGCAGGCTTTTTGGCCGCCTCTTCCCAAAGCAGACGGGCTTCATGACAACTGGCGAGGCTGGTGCCGCGAGCCATGAAATAGGTGGGCTCGTTTCCCTCACCCAGCCACCCGGATTCTTCGATGATATTGCGCCATCGCGGAATGGCAGCCGCAGCAGCTGATAGAGACTGCATCAGCTCTGCCTGAATGGGTTGGGCCGATCGGCCGGTGGCTTCCAGAGCCAGCAAAACACCGGCCAGCGCAATCGCGCTGTAGGTTGCAACCGAGACCGCATGATCGAAGTCTGTGCTTGTATTCAGAACAATATCCGAGCCTTGTGCGAGCGCGCTGTCAACCTGGTTGGTGATCGCAATAACCGACGCAGAACGGGAGCGGCACTTTTGAACCAGTTGGACGATCTCAGTGCTTGTTCCGCTGCGCGACAGCAGAACCACGGCTGCGTTTTCCGGTACCTCGGCGAAGTGGAGCAACTCCGAAGCATCCATCAACAAGGCCGGAATGCCAGCGGCGAGGAATTCTGCCTGCATGGCCATTCCCGCATGCCAGCTTGCTCCTATGCCGGTGATCACCACCGACTTAGCTTCGCGCAAAACATCCGCGGCTGCGTCCAGCGCGGGTTTGCCGGTGCCCATCATATGGGATAGCGATGCGGCAAGCTGGGCGGGCTGCTTGAGAATATCTGCAAAAAGTCTGGTTTCAGAAACCTCCGCAATGGTTGTTCCTGTCTCCGAATTCGACCCTGCTTGAGCGTTGTCGCTCATTTTCTGCCTCTTTCGATGGTTGTGCTTTGAGCGAGTTCCCATTGCGATGCAGCAGCGCTGCGGCGATTCCTGAGAATCCACCCCTGCGCCGCGCCCAACAGGCCAACGTCCTCTCCCACGGAAGCGAGAGAGAGTTGCGTCTTCTCAGCGGGAACCTGCGTACATATCTTCCGAATCACTGCTCGGGCGGTACCCATGAACAAGGAGCTGCTTTTCATCACGCCACCGCCTAACGCGATCCGGTCTGGCGCGAACATTGTGATCACATTTGCCAGACCCATCCCGAGGTAATAACCCTCCCGTTCCACCGCCTTGAGAGCCAGAGGATCGCCGCGTCTCGCCCAGTCGCATATCTCTCTGGCCGTGGCCGCCGGCGTTCCCGGACGTTGTTCGCGCATCCAGGAAACCATGGCCGGGCCGCTTGCCAGAATCTCCCAACATCCGCGCGCTCCACAATAGCAGAGAGGACCCGAATCATCGAGGACCTGGTGACCGATCTCCGGATGGGCGCCATCCACGCCGCGATAGAGTTGCCCCCCTAAAAGCATGCCACTGCCTATGCCTGTGCTGATGGTCACGTAAAGAAAGGTCCCGCTGGTGGGCGCCATGCCCCAGCGCGCCTCCCCAAGAGATGCGGCATCGGCATCGTTCTCAACCACTACCGGAAGGCTCAATCCCGCTTGCAGCTCTTCTACGAGATTTCCGCCCTGCCATCCTGGCAACGTTCCAACATCGCCAATGACTCCGGTAAACGGATTCAACGGCCCCGGGCACCCAACTCCGATGCCTTCAAGCTGGTGCCTGCCAACCGAGAGAGACCGCAGCATCTCGACGATGCGCCGCATCGCATGGTCAAAACCCTTCTCAGCCTCGGTCGGGCATTCAAGGCGATGGACGATCGTGCCATCTTCCCGAACTGCGCCGACGGCTATCTTCGTTCCCCCAATGTCGACAGCTCCAAGCATGCTGATTTGATCTGCCATCCTTCTCCGATCACCCCTTACGGAGACGATAAGTAGTGACCCGGAAGCCCAAACAGGAACACGCGCTGCTTGCCTGCACCGGTATCGTGGCCACATGGATCTAAGGGAGAACCCGAAGACGCGCTCAGAAGATCGTGATGAGCGGTCTGGAAGCGGCATCGATGACACCGTAGGAAACCGGTTTCATAATCTGTATACTTGTACCTATTCCGCACTGTCAAGTGCGACTGTGCGGCTAAAGGAAGGTTGTATGAAATTGCGGAGAATTGCTTGGAGTTGCGCGGCGCCAGCGCTGGTGTTGAGCGCCTGGATGGCTTGCGCACAGAGTGTTCCGGTGGTCACCGGCGAAGAGCGGGTTGACAAACTGCTCAGCCAGATGACGTTGGAGGAGAAGCTCAAATTAATTCATGGTACTCAGGAAGACCCTAAGGTCTACCAGGGACAGGCCGGCTATCTGGGCGGCATTCCCCGGCTGGGAATTCCGGGCATGCGCTTTGCCGATGGTCCTCCAGGGGTGCTGACTCGCCATCCCTCGCAGGCGGAAACAGCCACCATGGGTGTGGCCGCAACCTTTAGCCGAAGAACCGCCGAAGCCAACGGCTTAGTGATCGGCCGCGAGGACCGCGCCCTGGGCATCGACGTCAGCTTGCAGCCGTTCGTCAACATCGACCGCGATATGGAGTACGGCCGCGGCTACAACACCTTCGGCGAAGACCCCTTCCTGAGCGGCGAAATCGGCGCGGCGGAGATCAAGGGCATCCAGTCGCAACATGTCATGGCGCAGGTCAAGCACTTCGTTGGCTATGACTCGGACGGCACCAGCACCTGGATCGACGATCAGACCCTGCATGAAGTCTACGTGGCTCCTTTCGATGCTGCCATCCGGGCCGGGGTGGCTTCGATCATGTGCTCCTACAACCAGCTGAACGGCACCTTTGCCTGCGGAAATGAGTCCACGCTGACCAAAATTCTGCGCCAGGAAATCGGCTTCAGGGGCTTCGTCACCTCCGATTGGGGCGCGACCCATGCCGTCGCCTTCCTCCACGCCGGACTGGATATGGAGATGCCGGGTGAGCCGGCGCCGGACGCAGGCCCATGGTCACTGCCCTCCTTCTTCGATGCCCAGCCCATGCCGCCCCCACCGCCGACCACGCAGAAGACTGACGAGGGCGATCTGGGCGGCGACATGTTCGGCGGCTACATTCCCGAAGAACCCAAGCCCGGCCCTGAGGACAATGGCGATTTTGGCGTCAAGCTGGATACCAGGAAGATCCTCCCCGCGCTCAAAGACGGCACCGTTAGCGAGGCCGACGTCGACCGCGCTGCCGGCCGCGTGCTCTATGAGATGGCCCGCTTCGGCTATCTCGATGGCTTCTCCAAGCACGAAGTCACCGCCCAGTCGATCGAAGAGAACGCCGCGGTCATCGAGAAGACCGGCGAAGAAGCTGCAGTGCTGCTCAAGAACGAAGGCCACGCCTTGCCGCTGAAGGTCTCCGATTTGAACTCCGTGGTGTTGATCGGGCCTACCGCCGCACAGATCGACGCCATCGGCATCAATGGCGAACGTTCGGTGGGACTGCCTGAACGACAGATCGGACCGCTCGACGCCATGGAGAGGATCAGCGGCAACGCAAACATACGCTTTGCCGTAGACGACGACATGACAGGCACAACCATTCCCGCTAGCGCTTTCAGCCATAGCGGCAAGCCGGGACTGGTCCGCTCGGGCGCGGGCGCTGAAACTGTAGACCCGCAGATCGACTTCACAGTGGCCAACGGTAAGGCGCTCCCGCCCAACTCCACCTTAGTGTGGAAGGGGCAATTCACCGCGCCTCACGCCGGTCAATACTGGATCTATCTGCAAGCCATGGGCACCAACGCCCGCATCAAGCTCGACGGCAAGGGACTGTGCGGCACCGGCGCTTCTCAGGGCGGCGTGCATGGCGACATTCTGCAGGCCAACCAGGATAACGCCATCCCCACGACCGACCGTCTTGACAATGTGCGCCGTTCTGTCGAACTGACCGCCGGACCGCATGAGATCGAAACTAGCACCAGCCCCGACAGTTCCAATGCGCCGGTGCAGGTGCGGCTCAACTGGTATACCCCCGAGCAGCGCATGGCCGACCACGGAGCAGCCATCGCTGCGGCAAAAAGCGCCAAGATTGCCGTGGTCTTCCTTTGGACTCGGCTGGAGCCCGTCTTCGGCCTCCCCGCTGAGCAAAACAAGCTGGTAGAACAGATCGCTGCTGTCAACCCCAACACCATCGTGGTTCTCAACACCAGCCAGCCTGTGGCCCTGCCCTGGGTGAACAAGGTGAAGGCGGTGCTCGAAATGTGGTGGCCGGGCGACGAGGGTGGCTGGTCCACCGCCAATCTGCTGTTGGGCAAGTCCAGTCCTGCCGGCCGCCTGCCCGTCACTTGGGCCAGGCGGCTTGAAGACTACGCCGCCACCGATCCCAAATACCCTGAGCGCTCCAGGAAGGGTGTCGACCACAAAACTATTTACAGCGAAGGCGTGAACGTGGGCTACCGCTGGTTCGACAAGGAGAAGATCGATCCACTCTTCGCCTTCGGCCACGGTCTCAGCTACACCAGCTTTGCCTATTCCGGTTTGAAGGTGGCCAAGGCTGGCGACGGCGGACTCGACGTGCAGGTGACGATCAAAAACATCGGCGCGGTGGACTCCGACGAGGTTCCGCAAGTATATCTCGGCGCGCCCAGCGAGATTCCGGCGGGTGTGCAGTTCCCGGTGCGGGCGCTGGCCGGCTTCGAGCGCGAGTCGATTCCCGCCGGCACCGCAAAGGACGTAACCATTCACGTGGCTCCGCGCCAGCTTGAATACTGGTCGGCCAGAGAAGGAAAGTGGCTTCGCCCTGTGGGAAAGCGCATACTCAGCGTGGGCGCCAGCAGTCGCGACCTGAGGCTGGAACAGACCATCAATTGATGTCTTCTCCCGGAAAATGAAGAAAGCCGGGTCAAACCCCGGCCTTCTTTCGATCGAATACTTCCCTTAAGGTGACAGGGTCTGCGGGCGTGATGGATGATGTTGGTGCGCTAAGGCGGGAGGTCAGAATGAGCACACAGGGCGCGAAAAGAGATGGGATTTCTCGCAGGCGATTTTTGCAGGCCAGCACGCTTGCCGCAGCCGGCGTGGGATTGCGCGGCCGCGCGGCGTGGGGCGCCGAAGTCTCTTTAGCTGCGCCGCTGGCGGAGTTCAGCTATGGCGATGTGGCCATGGCGAGCGAGGCGCACGAAGCGCAGCTGATGAATACGCACCAGGTGCTGATGGCGCTGAGCGAGGACAGCCTTCTGAAGCCGTTCCGGCAGATGTCGGGCATGGCGGCTCCGGGCGAGGACCTGGGCGGCTGGTACAACTACGACCCTGACTACGACTATCGCAAGAATTTCGATAATGGCTTCGCGCCGGGATGCACGTTTGGGCAATGGGTGTCGGCTCTGGCGCGGGTTTACGCGATTACCGGTGAAGAGGCGACGCGCGAGAAGGTGCTGCGGCTGAACCGCCAGTATGCCGAGACGATTACCGGGGATTTCTACGAGAAAAATCGCTTTCCCGGATACACGTATGACAAGCTGCTGCTGGGACTGATTGACTCGCATTTGTATGTGAAAGACCCGCAGGCGCTGGCAATTCTGGAGCACACGACCGACACGGCGCTGCCGCACCTGCCGGGGCACGCAGTGGAGCACGGGGTTCAATGGCGGACGGACAGGGATCCCAGGGACGAGTCGTGGACGTGGGATGAGTCGTACACCATGCCGGAGAATCTTTTCCTCGCCTACAAGCGGGGCGCGGGACAACGCTACTACGATATGGGACTGCGATATCTCGACGACCAGCCATGGTTCGATCCGTTGTCGCGGAATGAGAATGTGCTGGCGGGGAGACACGCGTATAGCCATGTGAACTCTCTGAGCTCGGCGATGATGGCGTACCTGGTGGCGGGGAGCGAGAAACATCTGCGAGCGGCGCGGAATGCCTTTGCCATGCTGGAGGCGCAGAGCTTTGCGACGGGCGGGTGGGGTCCGGACGAGACACTGCGCGCGCCAGGGAGCAGCGATGTCTACAAGAGCCTGACGAATACGCACGCCAGCTTTGAGACTCCGTGCGGCGGGTATGCGCACTTCAAACTGACGCGCTACTTGCTGCGCACGACCCGCGATGCCCACTACGGCGACAGCATGGAGCGGATGATGTTCAACACCGTGCTGGGCGCGCTGCCGCTCGAGGAAAATGGGGAGAATTTCTACTACTCCGATTACAACTTCAACAGCAAACGGGTGTACAAAGTGGCGCGTTGGGCGTGCTGTTCAGGGACTCTGCCGCAAGTAGCGGCGGACTACCGGATCAATATCTATCTCCGCGGGCCGCAGGCGGTGTATGTAAACCTCTATGTGCCTTCGACGTTGCGATGGAATGAGGGCAGGACTTCATTCGAGCTGACGCAGGAAGGCGAGTATCCGTACGAGGAGCGCGTGAGCTTTGCGGTCAAGAGCTCAGAGGCGAAGGAACTGACGCTGCATTTTCGGATTCCGGCGTGGGCGCAAGGCGCGGAGGTTTTTGTGAACGGGGCGCGCCAAGTGGGTCTGGCCATGCCGGGACAGTTTGCTGCCGTGCGGCGGACCTGGAAGACGGGCGACCGCGTCGAACTCGAGCTTCCGCTGCGGATGCGGCTGGAGGCGATTGACGCGCAACATGCGGACACGGTGGCGCTGCTGCGCGGCCCGCTCGTGCTGATGGCGGTGAAGGAAGAGCAGGAGGCTCCGCTGGCAAAGCTGACGCGGGCGCAGTTGCTGGCCGCTCGGCGGGTGAGCGAACGGCAGTGGCAGGCGGATTCAGCTCACGGGCCGGTCACGCTGCTGCCGTTTACGTGGCTGGGATCGCGGCCTTACACGACCTATGTGCAGGTGAGCTGAAGCGGAAGTCGAGACAATCCGGGCTTGAAGGACCGCCATCTGGACTGGCATTTTTCAGGAGCTTAAAGTGCCTGCGTGAGAGCGCCATTTTCGGCTGACCTTGCCCTCAGAATGCGTCCCCCTAGCGAGCTGGTTCCAAGAGATTAACTCATCTCGTCGTAGTCGTCGGAGGGTGGCACAGTTTCCGCCACAGCTTGGCGACCAATCTCGGCAGTTTGGGGGTGGACGTTAAGGTGGCTCAGGAACTGCTCCGGCACGCAAATTCACGCACCACAATGGACCTCTACACGCATGCTGTTTCCGCAGATAAGCGGAGTGCGAGTCTGAGGCAAGTTGAATTGCTATTGGCTTGAGTTCGGTACGTTTTTAGAAGTTCCGTACCGTAGCGTACCGTAGGATTTTAGCTGCCACTTTTAGATTGCCGTAAACCTCAGTATTTATTGGGTTTATGGCGGGGACGACGGGGCTCGAACCCGCGACCTCTGCCGTGACAGGGCAGCGCTCTAACCAAACTGAGCTACGTCCCCAGAAGCAAGCTTGACCGCCAAGAGATTGAGGCCGGCTGGCAGGGAACATTGCATTTCCCAAGGCCTTCAACTCCGGGGCGCACGCCGTCACGAGGCGATGCGATCTTGCCGCTGCAACAGTATTGAGTGTAACAGAAAGGCAACAGGTTGTGGTGGTGCGGAGCAGGGCTGAGCCAGCGTGATTTGCGGATGACACTCCTCATGCGCTAAAGCCCGATTGCCCGTCGATAACCTCCACTGCACGACTGAAGTCGTGCCCTTTCAAGACCTCGAGTTTCAATGATCGTATCAGGCCTGGACTGTAGTGGGGGTCCAGGTGGCGTTGCGGGCGGCGCGGCTGGAGGAAACGTAACCCATGTCGGCCGAGATGGCGCGGACACAGGTGAGGAGATGATTCGCGATTGAGGGTAGCTTCTGCGCGGTGACCCGGAAGGAGGGCCCGGAGATCGAGATTGCGGCGACGGGCTGGCGTTGTGCGTCGAGCAACGGAACTGCGATGCAACGGAGCCCTTCTTCGAGTTCCTCGTCATCGACGGCATAGCCGCGGCGGCGGGTTTTCTCGAGCTCGGCGCGCAGGGCTTCAGGCGTGGCAATAGTGCGGTGCGTGGGGCGCTCGAAGCGGATGCGGCGGATGACATCGGCAGCGCGCTCGGGAGGAAGGAAGGCGAGGATGGCCTTGCCGACCGAGGTGCAATGTACGGGGTTGCTGGCGCCGATGCGGGTGATCATGCGAACAGAGCGGGCTGGCTCGATCTTGTCGATGTAGATGACGCGAGCGGCCTCGAGTATGCAGAGGTGTGCGGTCTCTTCAGTTTCGGCAACGAGGCGGCGCAGGTGGGGTTGGGCGCGCTCGCGCAGATCGTACTGCTCGATAGCGCGGTTGCCGAAATCGAAGAGGCGCAGGCCCAGGCGGAACTTGCCGTTGGAGGTGCGCTCAACCATGCGATGTCGCTCGAGAACCATCAGGAAGCGATGCGCCGTGCTTTTGTGGAGTTGGAGAGATGAGGCAACCTGGGCGAGGCCGAGCGGCGTCTCGCTTTCGCCGAGAAGGTCGAGCACGGCAAAGGCTCTGTCCAAAGCTTGAACTTTATATGTGCCTTGCGGAGCGGTATCTCGCATATTGGTCCCTAATTCCACGACCTGATTCCCAATTCCAGTTTCTCAGAATATGGGATTCCCGTCAAGAAACAGTTTCCGGCCCCGAAGAGGCCGTGGGTAAGTCTCTCTGCATGTGAGACGGACAAGTAAAAGAATTAGTTTGAACTGGAGACTAAAGACGCTGCTTACGAATAATGATCTACTCCAATCAGGCCGGGACAATGTCGCCTTCGCCGGGAGCCAGGAAAAGATTGGCCTCGAGACCGTGCTGGCGGTCATAGAGGTCGCGGTATCGGCCGCTGAGTGCGTAAAGCTGGGCGTGATTGCCTCGCTCGACGATGCGGCCCTCCTCGACAACAAGGATCTGGTCGGCACGGCGGATGGTCGAGAGTCGGTGCGCGATAACGAAGGTAGTGCGGCCCTGCATGAGCTGCTGCAGGCCGGCCTGGATCATGGCTTCAGACTCGGAGTCGAGCGAGCTGGTGGCTTCATCGAGGATGAGCAGTCGCGGCTCGGCCAGCAAAGCCCGGGCAATCGACAGGCGCTGGCGCTGACCTCCGGAGAGCTTGACGCCGCGCTCGCCAACGATGGTCTCGTAGGTCTCGGGGAAGCGCTCGGCAAACTCATCGACACGGGCGGTTCGGCAGGCGAACAAAAATTGCTCCTCGGTAGCGTTGGGGCTCGAGAACATGATGTTCTCACGGATGGTGCCGTCGAAAAGGAACGAGTCCTGGAGCACAACGCCGAGTTGGGATCGGAAGGTGTTGAGGTCGACCTTCGACAGGTCGATACCATCAACCAAAACCCTGCCGCCCGCAGGGCTGTGGAAGGCGCAGAGCAGGCTGATGATGGTGGATTTGCCGGAGCCCGAGGAGCCGACCAGGGCTGTAACAGTTCCCCGCTGCGCCTCGAAGCTGATGCCGCGGAGGACCGGCTTCTCAGGCGTGTAGGCAAACTCCACGTTCTCAAAGCGGACATTGCCATCGATGGGCGGCATCTTGATGGTGCGGCCCGGGGACTGGTTCTCCTCCAGTTCCGACATGATCTCGTGGGTGCGGTCGAGGCCGGCAAAGGCCTCCGTGAGTTGCGTGCCGATGTTCACCAGTTGGAAAATCGGAGCAATCATCATGGCGAGAAAGACGTTGTACTGAAAGTAGTCGCCGACGGTCCACTGGCTCTTTAGGACCAGATGACCGCCCATCCACATGACCAGCGAAGAGACCAGGCCGAGCATGGTGGTGGTGGCCGCTGAGAGCCCGCTGGTCATGGTCAGCGACTTCATAACATTCTGGAGCAGCCGATCGACGCCGCCTGCGAAGACCTCTGCCTCACGATCTTCAGCATGGTAGCCCTTGATGACGCGCACGCCGCCAAGGGATTCAGTCAGGCGACCGGTGACCTCGGCGTTAATTTTGCCGCGCTCGCGGAAGATGGGGCGGATGGTTCTGAAGCCGTACTGTAGAAAAAAAGCAAAGATGCCGATGCCGGCGAAAACGCTGAGAGTGACGGGCGCGCTTTTGTGCAGAAGATAGACAAATGCCAGCGTAGCGGTGACGATGCCGCCGAGGAACTCGACCAGGCCGGTGCCGACCAGGTTGCGCACGCCTTCAACGTCGGTCATGATGCGCGCGACGAGCGTCCCGGTTCGGTTTTCGTCATAGTAGGCCACCGAGAGCAGGCCTACGTGGCGCTGCACCTGGCGGCGCATTTCAGCAATCAGCCGCTGGCCGGCCTTGGAGAGAAGCTGAGTGAGCGAAAACGATGTGATGGCCTGAATGATGGTTGCAACGAGGACAATAAAGATGAGCTGGCCCAGAAGGCGCGGATGAGCGTGAACAGGGTTGAGCGCCTGGTCGAGAAGCGGCTTGCTCATGAAGGGCATCACCAGGCCGGCGACGCGATTGATGAGCATAAGAACGAGGCCGATGGCGATAAGGCCCTTGCGGGGCGCGATGAGCGCCCAGATCTCAGGTCCGATTTTTCTCAGGTTTGGCTTGCGCTTGGGCAGGTCGCCCTGGCCGGCGCGCGCACCTCGGCCGTGCGGCGTGCGCTCAGCGCGCATGCCCATCCCCATTCCTGCCCCGCGCATTGTGGACATGCGCTAGACCTTCTGCGCGCGGCGGGCGGCGATAAAGGAGCGCACGCAGAGGCTGACGTAGATGAAGGTTAGAACGGCCATGGCGAGCTGCGCGGCGATGGCTATCATATCGGGGTCGACGCCGAGGGAGCGGGCGTGGACATGAGCGTGAATAGCGCTACCGATGGCACCGAGAAAGCCTAGCAGGCCGACGGTCACATTGATGTGCATATAGAGCTTGCGGCGGCTGTCAAGAGGGCTTTTCGCCAGATATCCGAAGACAACCAGGGGAAGACCGAAGTAGATGGGAATGAGCGCAGTGGGATGCGCGCTGCCGGTTCCCACATAGGCGACGAAGCCCAGAATGAAGAGAAGCGCCCCGAAAAAAACACTTACCTTTGCCACGAGAAACCTCCGAAGACAGTGTACAGGGGACGGTGAACAGTGCACTGTTCATCGCCCTTACCGCTGGATGCGAGCCGAGCCCCCCTTGGCGACCGCCCGAACCTGTTCGAGGGTGGCCATCGTGGTGTCGCCGGGAAAGGTGGCGAGCAAAGCGCCATGGGCCCAGCCGAGCTTGAGGGCCTCTTCAGAGCTCTCGCCGCTAAGCAGGCCGTAGATGAAGCCGGAGGCGAAACCGTCGCCGCCGCCGACGCGATCAATCACGTCGAGTTCTGCTGTTGGCGCCGAGTAGGTTTTGCCGTCGACCCAGGCAACCGCGCTCCAGCTATGGCGGTTTGTGGAATGGACTTCGCGCAGCGTTGTAGCAACGGCTCTGATATTGGGGTGCTTTCTCGCAACTGCATCGATCATGCCGAAAAAGACGCTGGGATCGAGTTTAGACTTGGCGGCGACCTCCGGGCCGGGAATGCCAAGGCCCTTCTGAAGGTCTTCTTCGTTGCCCACCAGGACGTCGATATTCTCGACAATCGACGCGATGGTTTCGACGGCGCAGTCGATGCCGCCCGAGATCTTCCAGAGCTTTTCACGGAAGTTGAGGTCGAAGGATGTGACAGCGCCGGCGGCCTTGGCGGCTTTCATCATTTCTGCGGCAAGCGGCGCGGCGGTGGGTGAGAGTGCTGCGAAAACTCCTCCGCAGTGAACCCAGCGAACACCGCGGGAGAAGATCGCGTTCCAGTCGAAGTCGCCGGGCTTGAGCCGCGCCGCGGCCTCATTCGCGCGGTTGTAAAAAACCACTGGAGCGCGGACACCTGCGCCGCGGTCGCTGTAGACCGTGGCCATGTTGGGGCCGGTAACGCCGTCGTGCGCAAAATGCTTGTAGATGGGCCTGACGCCCATGGCGCGCACGCGCTCGGCGATTAGGTCGCCGATGGGATAGTCGACCATGGCCGAGACGATGGCCGTGTTGAGACAGAAACAATCGGAGAGGTTGGCGGCCACGTTGTATTCGCCCCCGCTCACGTGGATCTGGCACTCGGCGGCCTTGCGGAAGGGGATGATGCCGGGGTCGAGACGGTGAACCAGTGCGCCGAGGGCGACGAAGTCGAGTTCGCCGGTTTGAGGAATGTTGAAACTGTTACTCATCGTTGGTTCCTTGCGTAGGTTTCAATTCGAATGGCGAAAAACAACCGCACATCCTTCGACTGCGTTTGCCGCTCTTCGAGCGGCGCACTTCGCTCAGGATGGCATCGTGGTTTTGGTGACCGACTGCAAGGCAGCAAGCGTCATCATCCTGCGCTCGCCTCCAGTTTTTTTAGATCGGCAACTACCTGGGCGGGGGTCCACTCGTTGCCGGGATAGAACTGCGCAACTTTGCCATCGGGTCCGATGAGCGTAGTGGAAAGCGTGTGGTTGATGGTGTCGTTGTCGCCGCGGGTGATGCCTATATCGAAGTACTTGGCCATCTCAAAGACCTCAGCCTGAGTGCCAACCGCGAACTCCCAGTGGTCGAATGCGCTCCTGGCATCGCTGCCCAGGTAAGTTACGCCGTAGGCGCGGAGGCGCTCGGGGGTGTCGTGCTCGGGATCGAAGCTGACCGAGAGCAGATGGGTCTTTGTGTAGAGCGCAGGATCGGAGGAGAGCTGCTGGTTGATGGAGGCAAAGTTGCGCGTGACCAGCGGGCAGAAGTTGGGCAGCGGGCAGCGCGTGTAGATGAAGGTGATAAGGAGGGTCTTGCCGCGGTACTGGCTGAGGTGGATCGCGCGGCCATCCTGATTGCGGAGCTTGAAATCGGGCACCTGGTCGCCCGGCGCGGGTACATGGTAAACCACGGCCGGCTTATAGTCAGGCTTGCCTTGCGCGATAACCACGATGTGGTCGAGCAGGATGTCGGCGTCGGGATTCTGCCAGACGAGGACGTCGGCAGTGATCACGTCGCCGGGGTGAAGCTCGCTGAGGATGGAGGGGTCCTTGAGCTTATAGGGCATGGTCATGGCTTCCATAAAGCCTGTGATGGCTTCGTGGTCGACTGTGACCTCGCCCGTTGCGGGATTGGTATTCATGACTTTGCCGCGAAGATGGTAGACCTTGAAGGCCGGCGACGCGGAGGATTGCTGCGGAGGAGCCGGCGCTGAATGGCAACCGGAAAGCAGAATAAAAGCGACAGCCGCAACTGCGAGGAAGTGGCGGTTCATGATTACGAGTGTATAACCGTGGACTGGCCCGAACAAACGAGCCGGACGGGTGGCAGCAGCGCAGCCGGGCAGCGTATAACCCAGGAATGGGAACAAGGAGCGAAGCAGGGCTGGATGCGCGGATGGATGCGTGGCTGCGCAGCGGCGGGACGGTGGTTACGGCCAGCGAACGCGCAGCGCGCGCCATTGCGGCGGCGTTTCACCGGGCGCGGCAAGCCGAAGGACTGGCGGCATGGCCCGCGCCGGATTTGAGGGACTGGCAGAGTTTTTCGAGGCAGGAGTGGCAGAAACGGAACGACGGCGCGCGCATGGTGCTGAATTCGCTGCAGGAGCAGTCGCTATGGGCCGGGATTGTGGCGCGCGAAGGCGGAGATGCGACGGATCTGGAGGGTCCGAGGCTGCGGCTGGCGGCCATGGCGATGGATGCGCACCTGCTCATCTGCTCCTACGCCCCAAAGTTTTTGGACGCGAGGGCGCGGAGCGCATGGCAGCAGGACGCAAGGGCCTTCAGCGCTTGGCTGGCGGCTTTTGACGAATTGTGTCGCAGGTGCGAATGCGTGAGCACGGCCAGACTGGCGCTGGAGCTGGCGAAGTTGCTTGAGCATGACAGGGCGGAGCGACGAGAGCTGATGCTGGCGGGTTTCGACAGGATTCTACCGGCACAGCGAACGTTGCTTGAGGCGTGGGGCAACTGGAGTCAGGCTGGCGCCGGTGCGGCTGCGGCTGAGACCAACTTCTACGTGGCTGCGGACACGCGGGAGGAACTCGCCGCGTGCGCGCATTGGTGCAGACGGGAGTTGACGTCGAATCCGGGAGCCAGGCTGCTGGTGGTAACGCAGAACGAGGCAGAGCAACGCGGCGAGATTGAGCGGGCGTTATTGCGGTACTCGGAGCCGGAAGGAAGGAGTGGGACAGGCGCTCTCTTGTTTGAGTTTTCGCTGGGCCTTCCGCTGGCGCAAACGGCGCTGGGGCGGGGAGCGCTGCTGACGCTGAAGTGGCTGAGCGAGGCAATTACGGAGACCGAGATCGACTGGCTGCTTTCAACCGGGCAAATTGCAGCAGACGAAAACGAGACGCGCGCTCTGACGGCGTATATGCGCGGGCTGCGGCGGCACAGTTTACAGCGGACCGAGTGGCCCCTGACCGATTGGATGACGCGGCGCGGCGCAGAGGGGCTGCCGGATTCATGGGTGAGACGGTTGACGGAGGCGAAGCGGCTGCTTGAAGAGAGGATGCATAGGGCACAAAGCCCAATGGATTGGGCGGAGCTGGCAAAGAGATTGCTCGATAGCGCCGGATTGCCGCGCGGAAGGCCGCGCGGGAGCGAGGAGCACCAGGTTACGCAGCTGCTGGAGCGCGTGTTGGATGATTGCGCGTCACTGGGATTTGATGGCGAGCGGGTCGAGTGGCGGGATTTTGTGGATGCGCTTGAGAGAGCGGCAGCGCAGGCGCTGTTTGCGCCCGAGAGCCAGGATTCGCCGATATTGATTGCCGGGCCGGCGGAGACGGCGGGGCTGGTGGTGGATGGAATCTGGTTTCTGGGCGCGAGCGAGGAGGCGTGGCCGGCAGCAGGAACGACGCATCCATTCTTGCCGCTCGGCGTGCAGCGCGAGGCGCGAATGCCTCATGCGGCGGCGCAGTTTGACTGGGAGATGGCGCAGGCAATAACGGCGCGGCTGATGGCGTCGGCCAGACAGGTGAACTTCAGCTATGCGCGGCAGATCGAGGGCGTGGAGACGAGGCCGTCGCGCGTCATAACGAGAATTGTGGGCGTGCCTCACAAGTTGCCGGAGGAGTTGCAGCCGGCGAGCGAGGGAGGGGCTGCCACCGAGAAGTGGACCGATGAGAGCACGGTTCCCTTCCCCGGCGGCCAGGTGCGCGGCGGCGCCGGCGTACTGACCGCGCAGTCGCAATGCCCGTTCAAGGCGTTTGCCACAGCGCGGCTGGGCGCCCAGGGGTGGGATGCCGCGGAGGTTGGTTTGACCGCGGCGCAGCGGGGTAAGTTGCTGCATGCGGTGCTGAAGCTGGTGTGGGATGTGCAGGAGGGTGGAGTTGGAGGCCATACAGAATTGATGGCGATTGCCGATCTGCGCGGGTTTGTCGAGCATCGCGTGCTACTCGCGATGACTGAGGAGCTGCGCCACGGCGAGCGCGAGGTGATGCCGCCCAGGTATCTGGAGTTGGAGCGAGTGCGGCTGACGAACCTGGTAACGGAATGGCTTGAGTATGAGCGGACGAGAGTGGCGTTCACGGTGGTGGGGACCGAGGTAGAGCGGGACCGGCAGATCGAAGGGCTGGATTTGCACGTACGCATGGACCGCGTGGATCGGTTGAACCTCGGCAAGCTGCTGGTGATCGATTACAAGAGCGGCGACGTGGATGCGAAGGAATGGGAGATGCCGCGGCCCAACGATCTGCAATTGCCGCTCTATGCGGGGTTCGCCCTGGATGACGGAGCTGAGTGCGGCGGGTTGGTGTTTGCGAAGATTCGCGCGGGTGAGGTTGAATTTGCGGGGCGCGTTGAAGATGCGAAGGGCACGCTGCGACCGAGAACCAGCGGGAATTCGAATCTGGTGAAGAAGCCTCTCACGCTGGAGCAACTTGACGAATGGAAGGAGTACATCGAGGAGCGCGCGAAGGATTTTATAGCCGGGCAAGCCGAAGTCGATCCGAGAGATTACCCCGAAACTTGCAAAGATTGCGTCCTGAAATCAATGTGCAGAATTGAGGAGTTGCAGGAGCAACTGGGTACCAGCGGGATCGATGCGGGGGGTAGCGATGAGTAATGCAGAGCGAAGGATGCCGCCTCCCGATCAGGCCCAGCGCGATCGCGCGGTCGACACAGGCCTCTCGGTGCTGGTGCGCGCGCCGGCAGGTTCAGGCAAGACGACGCTGCTCGCCGAACGGTTCCTCCACCTGCTTGCTGAAGTCGACGATCCGGGCCAGGTGATTGCGATTACGTTTACGAAGGCCGCGGCCGCAGAGATGCGCAATCGCATCTTCGATGAGTTGCGTAAGGATGAGCCCAGCGATATTGCGCGGCGCGTTCTAGCGCGATCGCAAGAGCAGGAATGGAATCTGCTCGATCTTCCCGCGCAACTCCGCATCATGACGATCGACGCGTTTTGCCGGGAGCTAGCCCTGCAAAGACCGCTGATTTCATCGCTCGGGGGTGGACTCGATATTTCAGACAACCCGAAGGAGCTGTACCGGAAGGCGGCGCGACGGACGTTGAATGCGATAGGCGAAGACGATGCCGATTTGCGCTCCGCCATCGAGAGATTGCTTTTGTGGCGCGACAACAACTGGCAGGATATTGAGAACCAGTTGGTTGAGATGCTCGATAAGCGCGAACGCTGGATGCGTGAGTTTGTGCTGGCTCGCGAGGGAGATTGGGGAGCGCTGCGCGAGCGGCTGGAGCGGCCCTTTGGACGCGACGAGGGACAGACTGAATCGGGGACTTGCTATTCCGATCAGGAATGGGAGATTGTGCGGGCGTGCTTCACGGTGCTGCGGCGGGCCGCAGCCGAGCTTCAAGTGGTGTTTGCCGAGGCGGGCACAGCGGATTACACCGAGGTTGCGCAGATTGCGGCGGCGGTGCTGAAGGGCGAGGAGGGGATTCCGAGCGAAGGCGCGCTGGCGGCGGCCGACAACATCAAGCACCTGCTGGTGGACGAGTTCCAGGACACGAGCCGCAAACAGCACCGGTTGCTGCAAAGCCTGATTGCGGCATGGCCCGAACGCGCAGGGCGAACCTGCTTTGTGGTCGGCGATCCGATGCAGTCGATTTACCTGTTTCGCGAGGCCGATGCGGAGCTCTTCGGGCGCGTGGAACAGCTGGGACTCGAGATTGAGGACGATCTGCCGCTGGAGTTCGATGCGGTGCAGTTGACGGCGAACTTCAGGACGGCGCCGGAGCTGGTTGAAACGCTGAACGGGGCATTTGAAGAGATCTTCAGGGCCGATGACGGCAGCGGAGTGCGGTTTGCAATGGCCGAAGCGGCGCGAAGCGAAGGCCATGCGGCATGGGAGGGCGCGCAGGAGCCGCGGATGAAGCTGCACGTAGAGTTTGTACCGTCAAGCCGCGGCGGGGGCGGGACGAGCGCCGACCGGGACCGCAGGAAAAAGGAACGCGAGACCGCGCAGGAGAGACAGACAGCGGAGATTGTGGAGCTGATCCGGACGCACCGGGAGCGGATTGAGGAAACGCGACGGCGAAATGCCGGGAACTCCGGCGGTAAGAAAGAAAAGTACCGAGTCGCAGTGCTGGGCAGGACGAAGAAGGCGCTGGCGGTCGTGGCGGCGGGGCTGCGCGAGGCGGGAGTTCCCTTTCGTGCGGTGGATCTTGAGCAATTGAAGGACCGGGCGGAGGTGATGGACGCGCTGGCGCTGGGCCGCGCACTGATGAACGGCGAGGATCGCGTGGCGTGGCTGGGAGTGCTGCGTGCGCCGTGGTGCGGGCTGGCGCTTGAAGATCTGCATGCGCTCACCAGCGGCGACGATGACGAACTGATCCGGCGGCCGGTGCCGGAGCTGATGAAGGAGCGGGCGGAATTGTTAAGCGCGGATGGAAGAGCGCGCGTTGATCGGCTGCGGCGTGCGCTTGAAGCCGCGCCAGCGTTGCGTTTCGCCCGGCCGGCAACGCAGCTGGGCACATGGCTTGAGCAGATGTGGTTGAGCGTGGGCGGGGCGTCGTGCGCGAACGCGGCGAATCGCACAAATCTCGACCTGCTGTGGCAGACGCTGGATGGATTGCCGGAGGGCGAACAGGACTTTATGGGACCGGCGCTCGATGCGGCGCTCGAAACGCTGCATGCAATGCCGGACCCCGGAGTTGATTCGGAGTGCGGTGTGCAGTTGATGACCATCCACAGCTCGAAGGGGCTGGAGTTTGAAGTGGTGATTGTGCCCGAGCTGCAGGCGGGTAGCGGCCATGGAGAACGCAAGATGCTGGCGTGGATGGAGCGGGGCGTGCTTGATCCAGAGGCCTCGGAGGAGCCAACGGAGTTGCTGATTGCGCCGTTCCAGGCCAAGGGCGCGGAACGCGGCAAGGCGAAGGCGTGGGTGGATCGCGTGTATCACGAGCGTGAACGGCAGGAGATGCGGCGGATTTTGTATGTGGCAGCGACACGTGCGCGCGAAGAGCTGCATTTTTTTGCGCGGCCTGAGTACAGGCAGGGAGCAGACGGATTTGAGCTATCCGATCCAAGAGAGAGCATGCTGCAGACGGCGTGGCCGGCGTTTGAGGCTGAGATCGAGCAGCAGTTCGCGGCGTGGAAGGTGGCTCAGGAAGACGCGGTCGTGGATGAAATCGCGGCGGGCGCAGCAAACGTTTTGGAGATGCCGGAGCCGCAGGTCGTGAGGGATGAAGGGAACAGGCAGGGTCCGCGGAGATTGCCGGCGGATTGGAGCGCGGTTGAGGGTGAAGCCGCAGGGCGAGCTGCCCAGGCTCCGATTGCGGGGCAGGGGCGGTTGTACGAGCGGCACGAGGGAGGGTTGGTTTCGCGGGCGCTGGGACGCGCGGTGCATGTGTTGCTGCAACACGCGGCTATGCTGCGCACGGAGCAGACGTGGGACGCAGTGCGTACGGCTCTCGAAAGGTTGCGCCCGCGCGTGACGGCTGAGATTCGTGCGGCGGGGATCGTGCCGGGCTATGCGGCGCGGATTGCCGAGCGTGCGCTGGCGATTGCGGTTGAAGCGACCAGAAATGAATCGGGACGGTGGATTCTGGAGCCGCGTGAGGAGGCCGAGAGCGAAGTCCGGTGGGCGGGGGTTGCCGGCGGCGCGGTGCGGACTGTGCAGGCAGACCGCGTATTCAAAGCCGGCGACGAGCCGCTGACCGTGAGCGGCGATGTGTGGTGGATTGTGGATTACAAAACCGCGCACGAAGAGGATGTCGAACTGGCGGATCTGCGCAGGAGATTTGCGCCGCAGCTTGAGGCGTACGCGCGGGTGCTTAGGAATCTGCGCGGGGCGGAAGCGAAAGTGTCCGCAGGGCTGTACTACCCGCGGATGGGAAAGTTGGACTGGTGGGAGATCGGTTAGCTTCCAGCCTCTAGCTTCTAAAGCGGTTCTCCAATTGGTATAGAGGGAGCCACGATCCTCGAGTGGCGTTTTTCCTTAAGAAAACGCCACCTTGCACGCCCCTCAAGACTCCACACAAATTGGAGAACCGCCGTAGCCTCTAGCTCCATTCTGCCGATCGCTGAAATCTGCGAGGTTTAGATGAAGTCAAGAAAAGCTAGAAGCTAGGAGCCCGAGTTACTGCAGGTTCACCATCAGGCTGTCGAGGGCGGACTTGGGCGGGCGCGTCAGCGACTCGGGCAGCGTGGCCAGCGGCTCATCGACAACGCCTAGCAGGTCATCGAACGTCGGCTTCTTGGTGTCGATGTAGAATACGCCGGTGAGGATCTCTTCCTTCTCGTGCGCTTCCATCAGCGTGCGGACGGCGTTGGCCTTGTCGGTCGGGTCGTAGTCCTCGAGCAGTTTGCGCAGGCGCAGGTTTGAGCCGTCGTGCATCTCGACGTCATAAACCTCGCCGGAGTCGTAGTCGACCTCGATGTCGTCGAAGCTGGCCACAAAGCCGATCTCGTTGATGGGCTCGTCGTTCTCCTGCAGAAACTTATAGCTCTTGGTCGAACCCTCGTGGTCATTGAAGGTGACGCATGGGCTGATGACGTCGATCATCACGATTCCCTTGTGGGCGATGGCGGCCTTGAGCATGGCCAGGAGCTGTTTTTTGTCGCCCGAGAACGAGCGGCCAACGAAGGTTGCACCAAGCTGGATGGCGAGGGCGCAGGTGTCAATGGCCGGCAGGTCGTTGATGACGCCGGTCTTGAGCCTGGAGCCGATATCGGCGGTGGCCGAAAACTGGCCCTTGGTGAGCCCGTAGACGCCGTTGTCTTCGATGATGTAGATCATGGGGAGATTGCGGCGCATGAGGTGAACGAACTGGCCCATGCCGATGGAGGCAGTGTCGCCGTCGCCGGAGACGCCGAGGGCCAGCATGTTGTGGTTGGCCAGCATTGCGCCGGTTGTGACCGCGGCCATGCGGCCGTGCACCGCGTTGAACGCGTGCGATCGGCTCATGAAGTATGCCGGGCTCTTCGAAGAGCAGCCGATGCCGCTCATCTTCATCACGCGTTCTGGCTGAATGCCCATCTCAAACATAGCGTCGATGATGCGCTCGGAGATGGCGTTGTGGCCGCAGCCGGCGCAGAGCGTCGACTTGCCGCCGCGGTAATCGATGATCGGAAGGCCGATGTGGTTGACTTTAGGGGTTGGTGCGGTTGCCATAAGAATGACGGTTCTCCAATTTCTGCGATATTGCCAAAATCCGTTGAGCGTGGCTCTTTCTTAAGGAAAGAGCCGCTTGGGCGCTGCGGTTTCTCCAAACTGGGATTGGAGAACCGTCAGAGGCCCTCCTTGGTCGCAAACTCTTCCGTGATGGTGCGGGCGTCGATTGGCAACCCGTTGTAGTGCAGGATGCTGCGCAGCTTGATGACCTGGTCGCTGGGCAGATCGAGTTTGAGCAGGCTCAGGAGCTGGGCGTCGCGATTCTGCTCGACCACGTAGACGCGCTCGTGCGAGACAACAAAGTCGTGAATCTCGTGCGCAAAGGGGTATGCCCTGATGCGCATGTAGTCCACGCTCCTTTTGTACTCGTCCCTGATCTGGTCAATGCTCTCGCGCAACGCAAAGTCGGATGAGCCGAAGGCGATGAAGCCAATCTTCGAGGTTCCATCCTTGACGGCAATCGGCGCGGGAACCAGCTTGCGAGCGCCTTCAAACTTGCGCGTAAGGCGCTCCATCACGGCCTGGTACTCGTCGGGCTTCTCGGTGTAAGCGGCGGCGTCGTTATGTCCCGAGCCGCGTGTGAAGTAGGCAGCCTTGGGGTGGTTGGTGCCGGGCAGGGTGCGCCAGCCAATGGCATCGCCGTCGACGTCGCGATAGCGCGCGAAGCCGCCCAGGCGCTCGAGGTCTGCGGCGGTGAGCACCTTGCCGCGATCCTGCGGCTTGTCAGGATAAACAAACGGATCGGACATCCAGTTGTTCATGCCCAGGTCGAGATCGGTCAGCACGAAGACTGGGGTCTGCAGGCGTTCGGCGAGATCGAAGGCCGCATAGCCGAAGTCGAAGCACTCCTTGACGGAGCCGGGCAGCAGGATGACATGCTTTGTATCGCCGTGGGAGAGGAACGCGGTCGAGAGAAGATCGGCCTGCTGGGTGCGCGTGGGCATGCCCGTGGCAGGGCCGGTGCGCTGCACGTCGAAGATGACGCCGGGAATCTCAGCGTAGTAGCCGAGACCGGCAAACTCGGCCATCAGTGAGATGCCGGGGCCGGAGGTCGATGTCATGGAGCGGGCACCTGCCCAGCCTGCGCCAAGCACCATGCCGATGGCGGCCAGTTCGTCTTCAGCCTGGACGACGGCAAAGGTGGCCTTACCCTCAGCCGTGACGCGAAACTTCTTGAGCAGGTCGGTTGTGGCCTCGATCAACGAGGTTGAAGGCGTGATGGGGTACCACGCCACAACCGTGACACCGGCGAAGACCGCGCCCATGCCGCAGGCGGCATTGCCGTCGACGATAATCTTGCCGGCGGTCTGGTTCATGCGCTCGATGTAGTAGGGGTCCTGCTTGGTGAAATTGACCTTGGCATACTCGTAACCCGTCTCCACTGCCCCGAAGTTCAGATCGAAGACCTTCTGCTTCTTTGAAAACTGCTTCCGAACGCACTGTTCCACCACGCCCAGGTCGATGCGCAGCAGCTGAGCCACCACGCCCACGTACACCATGTTCTTGACCAGCTTGCGCAACTTGGCCTCAGGGCAGACGGCGGCGGCGAGCTTGTCGAATGGAACTGGATAGCAGACAACATCGTCGCGGTACCGGCTCAGATTCAGATATTCTTCGTAGATCGCCAATCCGCCTGACGGCACGGCCAACATATCTTCGCGCGCAGTTTCGGGGTTGAGGGCCACCAGTACTTCGGAGTCGCGCTTGCGGGCTACGTAGCCGTCTTTACTGGCGCGAATGGTGTACCAGGTGGGCAGGCCGGCGATATTTGAGGGGAAGAGGTTCTTGCCGCTGACCGGAACCCCCATTCCAAATATGCTCTTTAGCAAGACGCTGTTGGCGGATTGCGAGCCGGATCCGTTCACCGTTGCCACGTTGATGCTGAAGTTATTCACGACGCGCAGAGTCGCGCTGATTTCGCCCTGTTCTTGACCCAGGGCGAGGTCTCCTGTCGCCATTTGGCGGGATTCCCTTCGAGTAGATTGAGGCGAGACGCCTGAGTTTTTGCCTTCTCAATGAGACGGCAAAAGGTCGCTCTCCTATGTGATTATAGTCACCCTTCAAGCTTCGTGTAATGCTTATTGACGCCGGGGAAGCTGATTTACAACTGAAGTTGCACGGCCATAAATTGTGAGCACGCCGGATTCTGTAAATAATTCATAAAGCTTGTGTTAACTTCATGTTTGACCTTGCACACGAGGATGCCGGTGCAGCGAATCGAAAATGGACATTGAAGGGTGGATTTGAACCGGAAGTCTCGCCTGGCCGGCCTCGGCCGGCGAGGCCGCATTGCGTGTGCTCGGACGCAGCCCAAAAGGTCGAAGCGCGGAGTTAAACTGGTTCGCGTCCAATTTTGAGCCGTGCGTAACAATCGCGCCTGAGCTGATGGGGAGTTGAAGGTGACGGGGCGGCTGCAGCGCACGTGCAAATCTAGTAAAAGGAATGCCGATGAGCGATACCTCAGCAGTTGAAACGGCGGCGCAATCGCTGCCTGAGAATGCCTATAGGCCACTGAAAAAGGGTGAGACGTACAAGCCGATCGTCGGCGCGGAAGTGACGCGCCCTGAGCTGACGCTGCGCGCCGTGTTTTGGGGCGTGCTGTTCTGCATTGTGTTCTCGGTGGCGTCGGCGTATTCAGCGCTGAAGGTCGGCCAGGGAATGGAGGCGGCCATTCCGATCTCGATTTTGACGATCGGGCTGGCGCGGATGTTCAAGCGGCGCTCAACGCTGCTCGAAAACGTGATTATCACGGGGATCGGCGCGGCGTCGGCAGCCGTGGTGTCAGGCGCGGTGTTCACGCTGCCGGCGCTCTACACGCTGCACCTCGATCCGCACCCTGCGCAGACGATTTTTATTTGCCTGGCTGGCGGGTGCTTTGGCGTGCTGTTCCTCATTCCGCTGCGCCGGTATTTTGTGCGCGAGACGCACGGACATTTCCCTTTCCCCGAGGCGACGGCAATCACTGAGGTTCTGGTGACGGGCGAGAAAGGCGGATCGCAGGCGAGGTTGCTGTTGCAGGCCACGGCCGTTGCCGGCGTCTATGACTTTTTCGTGACCACGTTCCACCCCTGGAAGGAGTATCTCGATTTCCAGTTCGTGCCGGTGGTGAAGACGCTGGCCGATCGCGCACGGATGGTTTTCAACTTCGACGCGGTCAGCTTTGTGCTGGGTCTGGGATACGTAATGGGGATTCGCAGCGCGATTGTCTTCTGCGCGGGCGGCATCTTCTCGAACTTTGTGCTGACGCCGCTGTTCTGGTTTACGGGGAGCCACATGGCTGCGGCTGTCTATCCGGGAACGATTCCCATTGCACAGATGACGGCGATGCAGATCTATCGCAATTACGTGCGGTTTATCGGAGTGGGCGCGATTGCGTCGGCCGGAATCGTGGGGGTGCTGAAGTCGCTGCGCGTGATTGCCGGGGCATTCGGAATTGCGCTGCGTACCTTCAGCACAGGGGCGGCCGAAACCCAGGAGCGGACCGACCGCGATGTGCCGATCATGGGCATTCTTCTCGGCATTGTGGTGGGCGCTTGCGCGGCGGCAGTTTTCTTCTCGCGGTTAGGGGTATCGTGGACGGTGCTGGCTGCCGGGCTGGCGCTGATGATCGTGTTTGCATTCTTCTTCACCTCGGTGGCTGCAAACGCGATTGCGACCACGGCCAACAATCCGGCGTCGGGCATGACGATGCTCACCATTATCATTTCGTCGGTAGTGCTGCTGAGCTTTGGACTGAGCGGAACGACCGGAATGTTCTTTGTGATGGCGATTGCAGGCATGGTGTGCACGGCACTGTGTTCGTCAGGCCAGTTCATCACGGATTTGAAGGCCGGTTACTGGATCGGGTCGACGCCGGCGGCGCAGGAGAAGGTGAAATTCCTCGGCGTGATTACGGCGGCGGTGACGGCGGGACTGACGATTGTGCTGCTGGCGCACACGTTCCAGTTTGGCGAGGCCGCGGCCGGCGATCCACGCCAGGTGCTGGCTGCTCCGCAAGCCTCGATTATGAAGGCGCTGGTAGTGGGCTTCATGAGCCGGCAGCCGGTGGCGTATCTGTTGTTTGGCATTGGCGCGGCTGTGACGGTGATCATGGAGATGCTGGGCAAGTCGTCTTTGGTGTTTGCGCTGGGCATGTATCTTCCGCTGGGTTTGACCACGCCGATTCTGGCCGGCGGGTTTTTGTCGCACCTGGTGCATCGGAAGGCGGAAAAGACCGATGGTGAGCCCGGCAAGCGGATCCGCGAGCGCGGCGTGATTCTGGCGTCGGGATTGATGGCGGGCGGTGCGCTGGGCGGTGTATTGGGCGCGGCGCTCAGGCTGTTGCCCAGTTACCGCGAAGATTGGATTCAGACGCCTTTCTATGGGAATGACGCAGTTTCGCAGATAGTGTCGGCGATTTTGTTCATTGGGGTATGCCTCTATGTCTGGTTTGGGACATTGAAGAAAGAGAAGGAGAGCTGATGGATGTGGCAGGAAAGTTTGTAGCGGATGCGGTGCTGGGCATCGACACGTTGTGGGGCGGCGATGTGCTGTGCCCCTCTGGGACAGGCAGGTTTATTGCGGACTCGTGGTTCAGCGACGAGCCATTGCCGCTGGCGTATACGCATCAGGCCGCGGGCAAGCTGCGCCAGGCCGGGGGCGTGGGCGCAAAGGACCTGGATGGCGCAGTAATCGACGGGTACGTTGGTGACGTGGATTTGCGCGGCGCGATTGCGGGTGTGCGCATGGAAGCAGAAGCGGCCGGCGGGCTGCGCGGCGCGTATCTCGACGGGCTGGCGGTGTGCCTGGAGACGATGTTCGACCTCGCGATGGAGGTCGCGGGCAAAGGTGATCCGGTTCCCTACGCTCGGGCCGTTGAGGCATCGACGGCGCAGGCGCCGGAGCCGTCACAGCCTGAGGCCAAGCGGGCGCGAGTGGAGGACCTGCTGGGATGCGCGGGATACACGGGCAGTCTGATGGATGCGGTGGACGCGTGGCGGCGGGAACGCGTGATTCCGATGGCATCGGTAAGGGCGTTCGGGGCTGCGGTGATTGCGTACTTCGACCAGTTGAGCCAGAAGAACCTGCTGCCGTATCTGCCAGCTGAGTTGAGGCCCATTCCGAGAGCGAATATCGGGTTTTTGCCGATCAAGGACGCGTGGTTCTCTGGCTCGATGAACTACATTGGGCGCGCACGCAACGCGGATGGAAGCCCGCAGTACGAAGCGTCGTACGAGATCAACGCGTCGCTGTCGATCTCGTATCCCGAGTTTGAGCAACTGGTGAGCCACGAGGTTGTGCCGGGACACGTCACCACCTTTGCGTACCTGCAGAATCTGTATGTGCGGGGCAAGGCTCCATTTGAGGCGTCTGTGCTGACGATGAACACCCGCGCGGCAACGCTGTTTGAGGGGATTGCGAACAACGCGATTCTGATTGCGCATGGAGTGACCGAGGTGGAGGACCTGCCCGACCAGGACCTGCAGATCGGCGTGCTGCTGGCGCTGCTGCAGGACGATGCGAAGAACCAGTCGTCGTACATGACCTGGGGCGAGGGCCGCGAACAGGCTGAAGTTGCCGCGACGCTGAGGCGGGATTTCCTGGTGTCGGAAGAGCGCGCGAACAAGTTGTCGGGCGCGTGGGGAAGGCATCCGCTGCTGGGACGGATGTATTTGCCCGCGTATCGCGCGGGAACGGATAAGGTGGCGGCAATCCGGCGTGCGCATCCGGCTGCAAAGGCGCTGCCTGCGATTTATGGATGCGGCGGGCTGGTAGATATTCTTACGATCGACGAGGTGTTGAAGGGCTGAGGGGGACACGGCATCCCTCTTTTGTGGCACGGTGCCGCGACAGCTGAAAAGTTATAATCCAGCAGAATCCAGGGGAGAACCTGCCAGCTATATGTCTGCCTCCGACGCCTTGCGCCCTCATGCGCCGCGCGCCTCTGCCGGCCCACTCATCGTTTTCAGCATTTCGATGTTTCTGAGCGCGGCTCTGCTTTTTGTGGTTGAGCCGATGGTTGGGAAGATGCTGCTGCCGTTGCTGGGCGGCACAGCAGCCGTTTGGAACACCTGCCTGGTGTTCTTCCAGGCGGCGCTGCTCGCAGGGTATCTGTACGCGCATGCGGCCATGCGGTACCTGGAGCGCCGGGTGCAGATTGCGGTGCACCTGGTGCTGGTGCTGCTGCCGCTGGAGATCGCAGGATTGCTGCCTCCGCATGTGCCTGCGGGATGGGAGCCGCCGGCGGCGGCGAATCCGGTGGGATGGGTACTGCTGTTGCTACTGGTGGTGATCGGGCTGCCGTTTTTTGCGCTTTCGGCAACGACATCGATCATGCAGCGGTGGTTTGCCGATTCAGGCCGCGATGATGCGAGCGATCCGTATTTTCTTTATGCGGCGAGCAATGCCGGAAGTCTGCTTGGGCTGCTGGCATTTCCGCTACTGCTTGAGCCCACGCTGCGGATGACCGCCTTGAGCCGGATGTGGAGCGCGGCCTACGCCGTTTTTGTGACGATGACGGTTTTGTGCGCAGCGATGGCGTGGAGGTGGAGAACGCGGGAAGCAGGCGCGGTTATCACCGAGGCCGCACAAGCTACGGGAGGTGCAAATAACGTCGAGCACATTTCATGGAACACGCGCTGGCGCTGGATTGCGCTGGCGTTCATCCCCTCCAGCCTGATGCTGGGCGTGACCACGGCAATGACCACCGATGTGCCGGCGATTCCGCTGTTCTGGGTGCTGCCGCTCGCAGTTTACCTGGTGAGCTTCGTGCTGGTGTTTGCCAAAAAGCCGCCCATCTCGCACGAGTGGATGGTGAAGCGGCTGCCCTTTTTGATTCTATGCGGCATTTGCCCGACGATCTCGCAGGGATCGTTTTCACTGCCCGTGCTGCTGCTCGTGTATCTGACAGTTCTCTTTGGAATGGCTCTTGTCTTTCACGGAGAGTTGGCGAGGAGCCGACCGGCAGTCGGCAATCTGACCGAGTTCTATTTGTGTCTTTCAGTAGGCGGAGTACTTGGAGGTGCATTCAATTCATTGATTGCGCCGGTTGTGTTTAAGACGGTAATGGAGCTGCCGCTGGTGCTGATCTTTGCCGCGGCAATGCGGCCGATGTTGGCCTCCGATGCCGGTAGGAAGAGCGCGTGGAACAGTCGCAAGGACTGGCTGCTGCCGATCGCGCTGGGACTTTGCATGGTGGCTGTAATTCTGGGTCTGGCGCACACCGGGATCAAGCCCGGCCACGTGGAGACGACGTTGGTCTTTGGCTATTCGCTGCTGTGGTGCCTGAGCTTCAGCAAGCGCAAGGCGCGATTCGCGCTGGGACTTGTCGCGATGCTGCTGGCCAGCTGGCTGTACGCACCCTTTGGTAGACTGCTCGACGTGGAGCGGAGCTTCTTTGGGGTCTACCGGGTAAGGAACAGCCCCGACGGCAGGTTCAGATTGTTCTATCACGGGGCAATCGCGCATGGAACGCAGAGTCTTGACCCGAAGATGAGCCGCGAGCCGCTGGCTTACTACATGCGCAGCGGTCCTGCGGGCGCGATGATGACCGCGGCGCAGCAGAGGATGCCGCACGGCAACCTGGCGGTCGTTGGTCTGGGCGCGGGAGCGATGGCGTGCTACCGGCAGCCGGGACAATCGCTCACCTATTATGAGATCGACCCGCTCGTGGCGAAAATTGCCGAGGACACGCACTACTTTACTCTGCTGTCGCAGTGCGCACCCCAGGCGCAGATCATCTTGGGCGACGCTCGGCTGAAGTTGAAAGACGCGCCTGACGGAAAATACAACCTGATCGTCCTCGATGCATTCAATGGCGATGCCATCCCGATGCATCTTGTAACGCGTCAGGCACTTGCGCTCTACCTTCGCAAACTGGCGCCGGGCGGGTTGATTGCGTTCAATGTTTCAAGCCTGTACTTCAATATGGCGCCGACGCTGGGCAACCTGGCCGCCGACGCGCACCTGATTGCCCTTAAGGGCAGCGACACGTTGGTCACGCCTGCTGAACTCGACGCCGGCAAGCTGGCATCGATATGGGTAGTAATGGCGCGCGATCCAAACGATCTTGCAACCCTCTACTCAACTCCGCATCCCGGATTCACATGGGAGCGGCTGAACCTGCAGTCGAATGCACGCATTTGGACAGACGACTACTCAAATCTGCTCGGCGTTTTAAAGTCGTTCTCGGCAGCACGTTGAAGCCGCTTAAGCGCGCGAAGCCGGGGCCGGCACCGACGCACGCGGCGTCACGGCCTTTGTTGTAATCACCAGCTCAGCCGGCTTGAGCGACGGACCCTCCCACGCCTCCTTGTCAGCTTTGATGTGGATCGCGCCTGCCTGTTTGGTGGATTGCACAATCGCCATGGCGAGGCCGTTGTAGAGCGAACGCTTGGGCTCCTTGTCGCTCTCCTGGCAGTTGGGATCGCCGTTTCCGACCCCGATGAGAGCCCCATCGCCGGAGACGTGGAAGTTGATGGGATACTGCGCGGTGGGAACCGGGCGGCCATCTTTGTCGAGAGCTTCAACGGTGATCACGGCTACATCTTCACCGTCGGCGTCGATCTCAGTGCGGTCGGCGGTCAGGCGGATCGCGCTTGCCTCGCCCGTTGTTTCCCGCTTCTCAGTGAGGACAACGTTGCCGCCTTTCGTACCGCGCGCCTCGATCGAGCCTGGCTCGTAGCGAACCTTCCACTCGACGTGGCCGAGATGCGGAACAGGCTTTGAACCCTGGCTCTGGCCGTTGACGAAGAGCTCGACAGAATCGAGATTGGTGTGGACCCAGACGGGAATCTCGTCGCCTTCCCTGCCCTCGAAGTTCCAATGCGGGAAGAGGTGAAGCACGGGGTCCTTACCCCACCAGGACTTGTAGTAGTAGAAAGTGTCCTTGGGGAATCCGCACATGTCTATAATGCCGAACTGCGAGTTGATGGAGGGCCAGCCGTAGGGCGTGGGCTCGCCGCGGTAGTCGAATCCGGTCCAGGCAAAGCCGCCGGCCTCCCACTCGCGCGTGCCGTAGAAGGTCCACCAGTTTTCTGCCGTTTCGCCCCATCCGGGCTGATTCACGTCGTAGGCGCTGAGCGTGTTGCGCCGCTTGTCAGTGGTGTACTCGCCGCGGGTTGAAATGGCGCTGGCGGTTTCAGAGCCGTAGATGGGCCGCTGCGGATGCTGTTTGTGATACCCGTCAGGGCGATCCAGGCCATAGTTAAAGCCTATGATGTCGAAAGCGTCTGAAACGCCCTTCTGGTTGTCGCCATTGACGGCAGCCGAGACGACACGGGTGGGGTCGAGTTCGTGGCAACGATCGACCATGGTGCGCGCGATCTTGGCGCCTTCTTCGGCCATGCCGTTCTGCAGTTGCCACTCTTCATTGCCGACCGACCAGAGAATGATACAGGGCGAGTTGCGATAGCGCTTGACCATCGCTTCAAGCTGCGCGAGACCCTCGGGGCTGGAGCTCATCTGGCGCGTTTCGCACATCATCATGAGACCCAGACGCTCGCATGCCTGTACCCACTCAGGCGTAGGCATGTTGTGCGAAGTGCGGACGGCATTGCAGCCCATCTGCTTGAGTACGGCGGCGCGGAAGTACTGCAGGCGATCAGGCAAAGCGGCGCCGACGCCGGCGTGGTCGTGATGGTTGCATGTGCCCTGGATCTTGATGCTCTGGCCGTTGAGGAAAAAGCCGTGATCGGCGTCGAAGATCGCGGTGCGAACCCCGAAGTTGACATTCTCGGCGTCGACCACGTTGCCGCCCGACGAGACGCTGACCAGTGCCGTGTAAAGGTTGGGCGCGTTGGTCGACCAGAGCACGGGCGACGCGAGCTTCGCGGTGGCAGTAAAGGCAGCAGAGCCGTCGGCAGCGACCAATTGCGCAGGCGCCTCGGCAGTTGCGACCTGCTTTCCTGAGGTGTCAAGAATCTTCCACGATACTGAAGCGTTGGCAGAGGCGCGGCCCTGGTTCACAACCACCGTGGAGAGGGTGAGCGCAGCGGAGCCCTTGCTGACCTCCGCCCGCACGTAGCTCTCCCATTTGCCCAGGTGGAGCGGGTCAGTCTTGGTGAGCCACACGTGGCGATAGATGCCGGCGCCCTCGTAAAACCAGCCATCTCCGAAGCTGGCATCGACGCGAAGAACGATAAAGTTGCGCTTGCCAACGGCGAGAAAATCGGTGATGTCGAAGTGGAAGGGTGCATAACCGTGGTCGTTGCGGCCGATGAAGCAGCCGTTAACGAAGACGAGAATGTCGCGGAACGCGCCGTCGAACTCAACATTGATGCGGCGGCCTGCGTCGGAGGCGGGAATGTCGAATTCGTGACGGTACCAGCCGACCGAGGTCGCGGGGTAGCGGCGGCCGAGGGGCTTGAAGCCGTGGGACGCCTGCTCAGGATCCCAGACGAAGGGGAGCTCGACGGCCCAGTCGTGGGGAAGGTTGAGGGTGCGCCACTTGGAATCGTCGAAGCCGGCCTTGGCAAAGTTGAATTCGCCGGTCTTGGCGAAGTCTCCCTGCCCGTTCCCGAAACCGAGATCCTTGACGGGATCGGTTCCGTTGCCGAACATGAATTTCCAGCCAAAGTCGAAGAGAAGCTGCTCGCGGGGTCCGACTGCCGTAGCGGCAGACCCGGCGGCCTGGGCGTCAGCGGCTAGGCGGGCGGCGGCGCGAGCCAAAGCAGAACGGGAAGCGAGTGTAGCGGCCGACAGGGCCAGACCGGAACGAAGAAGATTGCGGCGGGAGATACCAGGCATAGATTTCCCTCTTTCGAATTCGATTTGCCGTTGGCGCCAATGCAGCGCGACCGGCGAACAACAAGGCACTATAAATGAACCGGCGGCACTCGGTAAACGATTTCAGACTTGAACCTGGGATCACGACAGTCGCGCAGCACGTGCGGCGAGGCGGGAGCGATTATGATAGTTACATAAACGGCGAATGACCGCGGAGAGATGGCCGAGTGGCTGAAGGCGCACGCTTGGAAAGCGTGTTTAGGGGAAACTCTAACGTGGGTTCGAATCCCACTCTCTCCGCCACGATTTCAAGCAAAATCCTCAGAATCTTGCAGTTTCCTTAAAATACAGCTCTTATAAGAGCCTTCCAGGGTCTCTATAGTCTCCCTGATATCCTTCTGTAGCTCAGATTCTCCCAGTTTTTCTGGCTCAATGCCATTTTTCGAGCTAAGGCCTGAATCGGAACAACCTCTTGAGCCTCCACATCTAGACCGGGTCAGGTACATAAAGGCTCAATTGAAGGAAGAGCGAGGAGTTCAGTTTGCCGACTCGATCCCCCGGCTTCATGAACTCAGCCAGCGCCGCGTCCAATGCAGCGTTTGGAAATCGGAAGTCGGCTGTTGCATTTCCGGCGAGATCATGGAAACAAGCTCGGGTTTCAGACGAGGCACGCCCAGGTCGATGGTCGACTTGATCGCGGCAATCAGAATCGCCGCGATCTCAGCAATGGCTGCATCAGGCCAGTTCATCGTGTCTTCTTCCTTCCGCTCCCCGGCTTTCCGCCTTTCGTCACAATCTGCCGCAAGCGGACGGTCTCTTTCGGCGACAGCTGTCGAGCCTCCCCTCCCAGCAGCGCAGAAACCAACTTCTCCGCGGAACCGTCAAAAAACGTGTCGATCAGGTGGCGCAGCGCTGAACGGCGAGCCACATGGCGCGGCACCACGGGGAAATAGACGTAGCGAAGCCCATGTTCCTCGTGGCGCACGCCGCCCTTCAGCTCAAGAGTTCCGAGCTGCGCTCGAACCGTGGAATAGTGAGGTTTGTAATCAAGCTGGGCAAGCACCTGTCCCACGGTCGCCTGTTCCAGCCGGTAAAGAACGTCCATGATCTGACGCTCTCGCTTACTCAAAGCATCGGTTTCGGATTCGTGTGTCATATTGATCGCTATTTTTATGACATAGACGCTAGATGTGTAGCATAAGCCTGCCCACGCGTCTGTGACGCGAAAAACGCCGCATTTTTGTTTGGATTCCTGGTTCGATCGGTAAACGAAATCATCGCCACGCGTGGTCACTGGATGGCCCCGGACCGCTTCAGCTCCTGGGGAATGTTCTTCCCGGACACGCCGTCATTTACGCAACCACGGCTAACGCCGCTGGAACTCCGCCTGCGCGCGATCCAGATCTTCGGGAACGCCGATATCGATGAATATGCCCGAGGTGAGATGGACCGCGTGCTTGAGCGACGGCAGGAGCGGAAGCAGGACGTCGGCCTCAAACGAAAACCTTGCGGGCAGATTCTCCGGCCAGGGAAAATCGCTGCTGAGGATGTAGACGCCGCCGTTGATCCATCCTGCGCCGGATTGCCCCTTTCCGATGAAGCTCACGACATTTCCATTTTTCAGCTCCACTCCACCAAAGCGAGCCATGTCGGAAACATGGTTGAGCGCAAGCGTAAGGGTGGCTTGCGATCCCTGGTGCAGAGCGTTCATTGCGGCGTAATCCACGTCGAGCCAGGTGTCGCCATTCAGAACGAAGGCCGAAGACGCGGCGATGCGCTCCATGGACTTGCGTATGGCGCCGCCGGTGCCCAGCGGCTCCTCTTCAACCACATATTCCACCGGGACACCGCGCCACGCGCCGCCAAAATGATCTTGGATGACGTTGGCGAGATAGCCAACGGAGAGAATCACGCGTTCGAATCCTCGGTCAACCAGCCGGTCGACAAGAATTTCGAGGAAGGGCCGGCCAGCCACCTGAACCATCGGCTTGGGGATGCCCTCGAGCCTCGAGCGCAGCCGAGTGCCAAATCCCCCAGACAGAATGATCGCCTCCACAGCGGCCACCTTTCAGAGTCCTTCAACTAATCTAGCCTGCCCGGCGTTCCGGGCAGACAATTCAGCGTCATTTGTACCCCCCCATATATACCCCCTTTTTGAGGTTAAGTGCTTTGTTTTCAGCTACCTGTACCTTTTACTTTTTCTGCTAACCCAATGAAAACAAAGGGGTTACTGATCAAAGTCCTCATAAATAAGGAGTTACGGACGGCGATTTGCAGCGTTTCCGGTGCAAAAGGGCCAGCGGCGCTGCCGGTATGGCTTCACCTATGCTCATTGTGCGCCGAAGAGGGGAAATTGGATGCAAAGGCGGGGATCAGGGGTCAGGGTTCAGGGTTCAGGGATCGGACAAGGCAGCGGTGTTAGCGGGGTTGGCGGAGGCTCCTCGTCGCCTCAAGCTCCCGTAGGGAGCGCACGACGTTAGCCCAGGCTGAAACCCTGGGAACCGGGCCGTCTTTTCCCGAAAACAAAGAACGCGGCGCAGCCGCGATGAAACCTCGGGGGCGCCGGGGTTTGCGGTCGAGTGTCACCCTTGGGGCGGGCCTGTGTTTGAAAGAAGACGAGTAAGGGCGACCTGCCCATATTTCCGAGCGACCCTCTGGAGGAATTCTGGCTCGACCGACTTTATAAAAGAGACCATCCCAGCAAGCTTAGCCGTTTCTTCGGCGTCGAGTTTGCCACTGACAAATCTGTGTAGCGTTGCGCGTAACTGTCGCTTCTTCTCCCTCCCGATTGAGAGCAGCCCCTCATTCGTCAGGACCAGCCCGGTCACCCTCCTTGCCTCTTTCTTGGAGGCGTGGACGGTTTTTTTCCTGTTGAGAAAGAGCTTGGGAGACTCAAGGCGCGTGCAAATATGTGGAATCTCGTGCTCAATCTGATAGAGAACCTTCTGCCGGTTGGTTGAGAATGTGAGGTCGTCTGCATATCGCGTATACGACACGCCATTTCCCGAGCAGAGGTCGGATACGGCAACGTCAAATCGATAGAGCAGGATGTTCGAGAGAAGCGGCGAGCTTGGAGCCCCGATCGAAAGCCTCAGGTCACCACCGCGTCTCTCCCTCCGAAACAATATCCGCGAGAGGTAGCCCACCTCCTCCTCCGTCCAGCCCGCTGCGGACGCATTAGCAGAAAGAAACCTCTCGAAATCGGTCGATTTGATAGACGGAAAGAAATTCCTGAAATCCATCTTGCAGAGATAGCGATTCCGAGCGTGGGGCTGTGCGTTACTTGCGATGTTTCTGCCCTTCCGGTAGGCGGTTGCCGCAGCGTGAATCGGGAACCGGCTCAAGAAGTTCTCCATTACCCAATATTGAAGATTCTTGACCTCCGGCGCCGGCTGAGCGATCGTTCGGGTTTCGCCGGGCTCCTTTTTCGGGACCTGGTAAACCTTATAACGATACGGCGCGGACCTGATGAGATAAAGCAGGTCATCCGGCGGGAGCAGGAAAACAGCCGACAGCTTTGCCAGTAATTCGCTCACGGCGCCACCCCGCCCCCGCGTCGCCAAAACGCGTCGAATGCTTCCCTTTTCTCGTCGTTCGGTGGAAAATCCTTATGCAGCAATCCGCGCAGTTTGATCCGATCTAGAGGTATTGCCGGATCCTTGTGCGCGTAGCGGATATGATCCCTGGTCCCGACCGGGCTCACGTAAAAGACGTTATGCCCATAAGGCAACGAAACGACGAGCTCTAGCTGTTCTAGGAGGTAGAGGTATTTCACCAAGGACCGCTTCTCGATCTTTGTACCTAGCTCCCTCAAGGTCTCAAGGAGCTCCTTCTGCTGGCTTACGACCCCCAATTTCACTAAGTCCGTTACAAGGAGCATTTTGTGGCCGACGTCGTCGGTATCAAATGGTATCGTCTTCCGTTTTGCGGCAAGTGTTTCGGCCAGTGCGCGAGCAATCCCGTCTAATACCGCGTCGAGAGTTGCGGGGTCGATTACCTTCGATCCGCCTCCGGCCAGATCAACCAGCCAAGGATAGGGAAGCAGGCATTTCTCGTCCATCTGGAATAGCTGTTCGAGCGGGCCGTTCCGTATGAAGGAGGACTGTCGAAAGTGGGATTGTTCTACCACCACCAACAGCTTCTGGCGTAGCTGTAGCATCTGAGAGAATGCCCCAAGCTCCGCAATAGCGCCTGGGCTCTCGACGAAGAGAAGGATGCACGCCGAAAGCCCCGCGAGGCATTCCTCAAGCTCTAAGAGGTTGTCGAATAGCTTTCGCGTGCTGTACCACTCGTCAGCGACCTCTGCAAGCTTGACTCTTCGCGCAAGAATTGGATCTGGCTTGACCCTTCGCTCGTAGAATTGGGCCCGAAGCGAGTGGTCGAGATCCGTCAGTTTGCCGCCGCAGAGGAAAACATAGCCCGGGGGGTCTTGAACTGCGAGTGACTTGAGACTGACCGAATCTGCGAAGGCAGGCACGCGTTCTCAGGTCTCTCCAAGCTTTTTATATGCTCCCTACCTCAGAGATAGGCGCGAAAGGAAGAATTTCCTTGGCGCGGACGACGCGACGAGGAAATTCTTCCTTTCGCGCCGGTAAAAGCTATCAATCGTTTCCGGTCTGGCGAAACGCCAGACACACCCCACTCGCTAAAGTGCGGCCATCCACGTAAGGAGCAATTTAATTCTCGCCAACCCAAGTTCACGCGTCAAGTGGAAAGGGTGACTGGATCGTCCGGTCGGTCGATTTCCCAGAACCTCCAGCCCGAAAGGAACCGGCGGCCCCCATTAGAAGACTGCTCGACACAATAAACCACACGGGACCGTACCGTTTAAGATCGTGGCTGCGTCGCGTTCTTTGTTTTCGGGAAAAAACGGACGGCTTCCCAGGGTTGAAAAACAGTGGTCAGGGATCAGGGGTCAGGGATCAGTTTCCCACCCTGGACGCAGTCGAAATCAAGAAGCAGGTCCTTCGACTCCGCTCCGCTTCGCTCAGGAGGGGCACCCGGCTGGGCGTGTCGAGGACTGCGCTTTCCCAGGTCCCCAAATGCGAGGGATCTCCACCCCACGGATGGAGGCCTGTCCGTGGGGACGCCGGACCTGGGGCACCCGCGATTCCCGCAAATACCCCTCAGGGGCTGAAGCCCGGGCGCATTTTAGTGGCCTCATCGGCACGACTGAAGTCGTGCCCTGACACTTCGTGCCTTTCGTTTGGGTTTTTCGGCAACCAAGTGGAACCCCGACCTACCCGCTCGCCGGGGATGCCGGCGGGCACTATTTCAAGCGCCACGCCTGCGCGCCTACATGCGTAAAGTGGCATCCGTAGACCACGCCGTTGGCTTCGCTCTTCGAGAGCGCGTCGGCCACCTGGAGTTTACGCATGGGATCGGCGAGAAAGATCATGAAGCCGCCGCCGCCGGCGCCGGAGATCCTGGCGCAAAACGCTCCGGCATTGAGCGCGCAATGGTAAAGCGCTTCGATCCTTTCGCTCACAATTCCCCTGGCCATCGACTTCTTTGAGTCCCAGCTCTTACGCAGAACCCGGTGCAGTTGCTCAAAATCGCCGCGCAGCAGGCACTCTTTCATCTGAATGGCTTCCTGCTTGACCTGGTGCATGGCTTCGACTGCGGTTGCGTTGCCAACCTCGACGTTGCGGGCCTGCTCCGCGATGATGGCGGCCGACGATCTCGAATCTCCCGTGTAGAAGAGCAGCAGCGATGCCTCAAGCTCCGAAACAACCGCAGGCGCAATGCGAAGAGGATTCACCAGCACGCGTCCGTCGCGGCCGAATTCCATAAAGTTGAAGCCGCCGAATGCCGCCGCGTAGTGGTCCTGGCGCCCGCCGCGAAGCGCGGCTCGCTCGCGTTCGACCTCGTAGGCCGCATTGGAAAGCTCGTAGTCGTCGATAGGATGGGTGAGCCACTCGGCATAGGCCTTGAGGGCTGCGACTGTGAGCGTGGAGGAGCCACCGAGTCCCGATCCCGGAGGCACATCGACCCGGGTCGTCAAGCGCACGCTGAGAGGCGCGCCGGCGGCGAAGTTCTCAACCGCATAGTTGTGAATGTGCTTCAGCAGGTCGAGATTGCCATCGGGAATGAGGGGAGCGGCGCTCGGATACTTCCCCCCGTCGTGCCGATCTGCAGAGGCCAGCTCAACCGTGCCATTATCGAGCGGCTCGATGGTGGCGTAGGCGTAGTACCCGATTGTGGCGTTGAGGATTGCGCCGCCGAATGCGTCGCAATAGGGAGAGACATCGGTACCGCCTCCGGCCAGGCCAAGGCGAAGCGGCGCTCGCGAGCGAATCTTCATGACCTGAATAGATTAAATGGGACTGCTTGTGTTGAGAGTGGCATGAGTGTGCGGGGCAATCGGGCGAGGAGGATTCCGTGATTCTCTCTGATATCGCGCAGCGGAATTGCGTCGCCCCTACGGGGCTGGCCAGAGTATTTTGGCCAGCCTTCCCCACGCCGAGGCGCGGGGCTAACGACCACTGCGCCTACGGCGCGCAGCAGAACGAACATCCCTTGCCAACACGATCGTTAACCAGCTTGCTCTGCCTGAAAGTGGAATAGAAGCCCGCTACTTGGCGGGCTTGGCGGGGGCCGATGCCGGAGCGGTCTTGATGCCCTGTGTGACCGAGTGGGTCACTCCCGTTCCGGTGGCGCGCACAAACAGTACGACCAGCGAGATGGAGGTACACATGAAGATCACCGCCGACCAGGTGGTGAGACGGGTGAGCACATTGGCCGCAGCCCGCGGGCCGAAGGCTGTCTGAGAGCCCTGGCCGCCAAAGGCGCCAGCCAAGTCGGCTGAGCGGCCCTGCTGGATGAGCACGACTCCGATGAGGAACAGGCAAACGATCACGTGTACAACGAGCACAAAGTAGAAAAGAATCTGCTGCATTCTCAAACTGCTTTCGAGGTCCGCGCAAGGCGCAGGACCGGAAGATCTTGGTGCGGAAGAGGGGACTTGAACCCCTATGCCTTTTGGGCGCCACCCCCTCAAGATGGTGTGTCTGCCAATTTCACCACTTCCGCACTTGGAAGCGCTCTCGATCGCAAAACTCAGGCCGAAACCGTCGTTGAGGGCCGGTTGCGGCGATTCCTTCTCTGCTCCGGTGGGCTGCGCGGCAAAGAGCATCAAGCTTCAGGCCGGTCGCAAGCCCAATCCGCACAGCGTCGCTGGAGCGGATCCAGATGTTAAGAGCACCAATTGTCATGTTATCGCGGCTGGCCTTGGACTGCAACGCGGGCTGGCTATAGACCGGCCTGCATTCATCCTCGCTTCGCCACTTGGGAAGAATCGGCTCCCGGCGCCACGCGCGTGAAAGTCGATGACGGGCTCTATAGTGATTATGTGCCGCAGCCCGTCGAACTTTCAGATCTCGCCAAGATACGCACCGTGTTCCTCGATCGTGACGGAGTGATCAACGAAAAGGTCCCGGAAGGCAAATTTATCTGCTCCCCGGCTGAGCTTCATGTGTTGCCGGGAGCGCCTCAAGCAATTGCGCGGCTGAACCAGGCCGGATTGCGCACCCTGGTGGTATCGAACCAGCGGGGAATCGCAAAGGGACTTTATACCGCAGAAGATGTTGAGGCGATTAACCGCGCGCTGCAGGAAACGCTTGCGATGCATGGAGCCCGACTGGACGCGTTTTTTATTTGCCCGCATGACAAAGACGAATGCCAGTGCCGGAAGCCGCTGCCGGGGCTGTTCGAAAAGGCTGTGAAGGCCTTCCCAGGGGTGAGAGCGGATGAGAGCGCGATGATTGGCGACTCCTTTGTCGACATCGAGTTCGGCCGGCGGCTGGGAATGCCGACGATCCTGATCGAGGGCGACCCTGCGCTGCACAAACCCGATCTGGTTGAGGCCATCCGGCTCGCGGACTGGCGCGTCAGTTCCCTGCCCGAGGCGGCAGAATTGCTGCTGGGCGGGCGCGGGTGAAGCCCACGCGTAATCTCCTGGTCCCAAGATTCGAGGGGCCTTGGACGCTCCATACCCACAGTCTGATTAATGCAGCGCCTGTTTGGAAGTATGCTGCAGCGGATGGGGCATTGCCGCTACCAGCCGGGTAGGCGCGTCGGGGAGGCGAAACTGATTTTGACGGCAGAGAAGACTTGACGCGGGAAGTGTCTGAGCAAGTGCTTCGAAATGGGGAGAATCCCGGTTTTTGGGCCCCGGAGGGGCACAGCCGAGCGCGCCTGCGGTCTTGGGATGGAGACGAAAGCAAAAAGTATCGCGAACGGAGGCAAACGAGAGTATATTGGTTCGCAGCTAAAAGACAAAATGAAATTCCCAATGCTTAAATCTTTCGGAGATCGAACGACAGTCTCGGGTAGTGATTAATGACGTAACCTCGGTTCTAATCCAAAGGGAGATCCCCCCGCTCTGCCCGGGTGGCGGTAAAACGTTGAGAATTCCGGGAGTATGCCTCCCGCTGTTGCTTTTGCCTTGCCGAAGCCTATCGTGTAGCAACCCTGTTGCTGTTGTTTTTCACCGGTTGCGATTATCCCCCTTTTGAGGGGCCAGCAGCCGTAAAACCTCCGGCTCTGCCGGAGGATACTTACAATCTTCATTGAACGCCGTGACTCCCTTCCTGGTTGGCGTTTCAGGCCGGTGCAGGGTTTTTCATAAGTGGACTGGTAGCCGACACTCGTCTTTGTGGTTTCTCACTCAGTTTGTTTGAGGTTGGTAAGCGTCTATGGCGAGTTCCGATTTCTGGCAGAGACTTTCAGCGTCAGCGGTTTCCTCGGTCGACGGGGAAGCGGGTTTGGCCGGAAACTCTGCGCGCGGCACGCGCGGCGCCGTTAAGCTGTGGATGGCCCTCGATATTCTCACCGTCATTGGCGCCGCCACGCTGGCCACGATGTACGAGCTCCACACCGGCCCTGTAGCCGGGGCCCGGGAGTTCTGGTACGGTACGCTCTTTCGCGGCAGCTCCAAATGGATTCTGCTGGGGCTGCTTTGCGGCTTCATCTTCACTTTGGTCATCACCAGCAGGCGTCTCAACCTCTACGCCCCGAAGCATTTCAACAGCTTTCTGAATGAGCAGAGGCTGAGTATGCAAGCCTGCTTCACCGCTGGCCTTTTGCTTACGGGATCGCTCTATCTGGTCCACGCCGACGATATTCCGCGCAGCATCGTTCTCATTATGCTGGCTCTGGTCGCCATTTCTCTGGGCCTGCGCAGATTGTTCTATCGTGTGCTGCTCTATCGGCGCTTCGATCGCGGCGTGGGCACCCGCAACGTGCTGATCGTGGGCACAGGTCCCGATGCCCATGCCCTCCGCCAACACCTGGAGAGCATTCGCCACCTCGGTTACAGTTTTAAGGGCTTCATCGAGCTTCCCAACTGCTCCTCGCGCTTTGCCACGCCTTCAACGGACATTGCCGGTTGCTTCGAGGATCTCTTCCAGACGGCGCGCAAGCAGTTTGTTGACGAGATCTTCTTTACCACCCCCTGCGAGCGCGGCATCATCCAGGATGCCGTTGAAGAAGCGCGTGTCAAGGGCATCGACCTGCGCGTGGTCCCGGACATGTACGACGGCCTGGCCTGGAACAGCCGCATCGAGTACATCGGCCAGTTCCCGACCATTCCTTTGCATTGCGGCGAGGTCCCCGAAATCGGGCTCTTCTTCAAGCGCCT
>Ga0326728_10001481_pt1 | contig 82697 bp, 54 predicted proteins | sample MB3enrmetagenome_FD_207602 | JGI IMG/M metagenome (GOLD analysis project Ga0326728, IMG submission 207602) | Lab enriched peat soil microbial communities from McLean, Ithaca, NY, United States - MB31MN | ecosystem: Environmental > Terrestrial > Soil > Wetlands > Peat | place: USA: New York...
CCCGGCCAGTTGGTGCTGGATTTGGAGAATTAAATGCAAGATCGCACGTTCTCAAAAAATCTGAAAATTCGGGGCTTCCCTCGTGGCGCTCAACGAATTTCCTAACACCCTCTATAAGTGAATATAACCAAATAAAAAATCCCGAGGGCATGCAATGCGAGAACGCCTGCCGCTCACGAAAAACCGGCGAGGCCCAAAAAATGGGGCGGAAAAATGGCCTGCTCCTGTCTTTTTGCCCCCGTCTTTCCCCTTCGGAGGGCCGGACGCGCCAGTTAAACCGGGCCGTTCTGCCAGCGGGGCCTTGCGCCAAATCAAACCTAATCAAAGCTAATCAAGCCTAATCAAAGTGAAAAGTGCCGATCAAAGCGACGCCCAATCCCCCGCCAACTTGTCCGCCGTCTTGTCCGGCGTAGCCTTTGGCGAAGGCGGAAGGCAAGCGGCACTGCGAGAAGATGGCGCGGCAAATCGGCCAGACAGGGTTGCCCAGGCTCAGGAAGCCTCCTTTGGGCGTCGGAAATCTTTACACTTTTTTAAAGTTTTCCGACACGAACCTCGTTGTCTTGCATTTTCTGAAATGACTCACTTGAAGTTTTCCGAGGAGAATGGCGGTAAAATATGACAATTATGTGCGCTGTCACAGAATGGGACAGATGGTGCATTTCCGGCATTGAAAATGCTGTCTGAATGATGTTTCTCAACTCCGAGAGCAACGGATTTGAGTGAACATGAGTGTTTGAGCAGAGAGAGTGATACTATGAAACAGTTGATGATGAATGCCGCAGGCCTGATTCTGGGCTTGGGAATGCTCGTGCCAAATGTGAGGGCCGACTCGGTGGTTTTGACGCAAAACGCTTATTCTTACAGTGTAGGCGGAGAGTTTAACGCCGTCACTTCCCCGGGCAACTTCTTGCCCAATTATTCCCCGTTGGCCGTTGTGGGAGACGGTTTCGAGACCTTCTGTGTCCAGACGACCGTGGACTTCTATCCCGGCAGCACCTATACCTACACATTGAGCAGCAGTGACAGTCTGGGCCGCGACTTGACCCAAGGGGCAGCCTTCCTCTACGACGAGTTTGGCAGGGGAGTTCTGCCCAACTACGATTACGTGGATGCGGCCGCGCGCAACGCCGACGCCGGAGCATTGCAGTCGGCGCTATGGTGGTTTCAAGGAGGGCAAACTTATGGGGGATTTCCCAGTCCAACCAACAACGTCTATTATCAGTTCGCCATCAACACCTTGGGATTGGCGAATGCGGATTCCGCCAACGATGGCCGCTTCGGGGTGGATATCCTCCAAATGTGGGATGGCAATTGCAACACCGCCCAAAACCAGCTGGTGCTGGTCTCCGATAATGGCGCCACGCTGCTGCTGCTGGGCGCCAGCGTGTCCGCCCTGGCGGTGATCAGGCCCCGCCGAAAGGCCTGCCGCGTTGAAAACTTCTGAAATCTCCGCTGGCAAATTGGCAGAGGTTTGTTATGCTGTTGGTGGTCGGGACGGCGCCCTGCGGGCAACCGGAGTGACGCCGGACTCGGATCCTGGAGATACGCCAACATAAATAATGATGAGATTTCGATTCCTCTTTGGCGCCTGCCCTCTGGCTTTGGCGCTGACCCTGGCCCACTTTGTTCCACGCGCCCAAGGCGCGCTGCCGCCGGAGCCAAGAACGGCCTCCGAAATGGCCGCCGCCGCCGATCCTAACGACAGGATCATCGCCGAAATCGCCGCCCAGGGCCTGCAAGAATGGCATTACTCCCAGCACCCGTTCGACGAGGAAATCTCTTCCAAGTTTCTGGACCGTTACCTGGACACGCTGGATTATTTCCACTTGTTCTTCCTCCAGTCCGACATGCAGGAGTTTGAGAAGTACCGCTCCAACCTCAACGTCCTCACCCTCAAGGATGACGACATCACCCCTTGCTGGGTTATCTTCTCGCGCTTCATGGAACGGGTTCACGAGCGATTCAGTCTGGCGACCAATCTGCTGGAAACCGGGACATTCAACTTCACCAACCACGACCGCTTCACCGTCAATCGCCATGGGCTGCCCTATGCCAAGGACCTGGCCCAAGCCCAGGAGTTTTGGCGCCAGGAATTGCGTTGCGAATACCTCGAGCAACTCCTGACTTCACCGGACATCCGTTTCTCTGCCCCGGCCAATTCCGACACCAAAGGCCAAACGGTCGTTTCCCTCAAACGCGACCCGACCCGTCCGTTGTTGACCTTCGATTTCCTGCCTGCCAGATTCCTGGCCAAGGACGGACGCACCATCGGCGTCCTGGACACGTCCGGCCCTTCCAACGCCACCCTGCGCCTGGACCTTCCCTGGCAGGAGGACTTGAGAAAGTCCACCAACGAGTTCTATTCCGCCACCGGCGAGAATTTGGGTGACATTACGTTTCATCGGGAGATTATATTGCCCCCTCAATCCGAAACCAACGGCGCGACCGCCGCCCCTGTGCCGGCGTCCACCAACCTCCAAGCCGTCATCCATCTGGACCGCAAGAGCCTGGCGGAGATTCACAAGTCGCTGACCAACCATTACGCCCAGATGTTCCACAATTACAAAATGCTGGGGCCGGACCGCGCCTTCGAGTTCTACGTCAATTCCCTGGCCCGCGCCTACGATCCTCATTCCGATTTCATGGGCCATCTGAGCGCCGAGAATTTCGCCATCCAGATGAAGCTCTCCCTCTTCGGCATCGGCGCCAAACTCATCCAGGATAATGACTATTGTAAAATTGACGAACTGATGGAAGGTCCCGCCAAGCGCAGCGGCCAAATCAGCGATGGCGACCGCATTGTGCGTGTGGCCCAAAGCAACGCCGAGCCGGTGGACGTGGTGGGCATGCCGGTGGACAAAATTGTCGAAATGATCCGCGGCCCCAAGGGCACTCAGGTCAGTTTGACCATCCTTCCCGTCAACGCTCCCGATCCCACCACCCTCAAAGAGGTCACCTTGATTCGCGATGAGATCAAACTGGAGGACTATGAAGTCAAAGCCCGCCTCTACGAGACGCCCAACGGCAACGGCCCCCTCTCCCGCCTGGGCGTCATCAACATCCCATCCTTCTATGCCGACAAGGAATCCTTGAACATCGCAGGCACCGACGCCGCCGGCCACGCCAAGAGCATGACGGCCGATGTCGCCCGCCTCATCAAACGGCTCAATGCGGAAAAGGTTGACGGCATCATCCTGGATTTGCGCCACAACGGCGGCGGCTATCTCGAAGAAGCCATCAAGCTGACCGGCCTCTTTGTCAGAAAAGAGGCCGTCGTCCAGACCAAGGACACCGGCGGCGACGTGGAAACGCAGGGCTGCACCGATGAGTCGCCCCTTTATGACGGCCCGCTGGTCGTCTTGACCAGCCGCCTGAGCGCCTCCGCCTCGGAAATCGTCGCCGGCGCCCTGCAAGACTACAACCGCGCCCTCATTGTCGGCGATCACTCCACCTTTGGCAAAGGCACCGTGCAGACCATACAAAGTCTGAAGCCCTACCTCATTCAATACTTGCGCCGGCACAGCCTGAGCTTCAACCCCGAATACGATCCGGGCGAATTGAAGGTCACCATCAAGAAATTCTATCGCGCCGGCGGCGTCTCCACACAGTTCAAAGGCGTCCTCTCCGACATCGAACTGCCCTCCATCTGGAACTGCGACTCCGCCGAGGTGGGCGAAAGCGCCCTCCCGGACGCCCTTCCCTGCGATGAGGTCAGCAGCGCCGTGTTCCAAAACCTCAACCGCGTCAAACCTTGCCTGGCCCAACTCCGGCAACTGTCCGCCAACCGCGTCGCCGCCAGCAAGGACTTTGACTACATCCGCCAGGACATCGCCGAATTCCTCAAGCAGCAGGCCGACAAGAGCCTCTCGTTGAACTTGGCCGAGCGCCAGGCCGAGCAGAAGACCAGGACGGCGCGCGCCGAAGCCATCCGCAAAGAACAGCTTTCCCGCAAGAAATCCGGCGAAAAGGTCTATGAGATCACCCTGCAAAACGCGGACCTCGCCCAACTGCAGCCGCCTACTGTCAAGACTAATTATGCCGCCGCCAAATCCGCCCCCGCGGCGCCCGCCTTCGACGATGACACCGAACCGGGCGAAAGCGCCGACGCCGCCGCGATAGATCCGCCCCTGGACGAAGCCCGGCGCATCCTGGCCGACTACATTTCGCTCCTCAACAAGCCCCCGATCGTTTCCCGCGCGCCCTGAGATCTGCCGATTCCCTCGCCCCACGAGTGGGGCGAGGGTTAGCGTGAGGGGTTCCTTCCGTCAACAATAGGGACGGTTAGGCGCCCTTTTCGGTCTTCTCGCCCGCTTCCTTCCACCCCGCGATGCCCGCCGTCAGGTGCTTGATGTTTTGGTACCCGAGTTTCTTGGCCGCTTCCGCCGCGGCGCGATACGCCGGGCACTGGGGATTACCGCAATAGGCCACCACCAGGACGCTCTTGTCCGCTGGCAGCAGGCTGGCCAGATGATCCCGGTTGGCGCTGAAGTCAATCGCGCCGGGGATGTGCCCCGACTGCCAGCTTCCCGTTCCGTTGGCATCCAGCAGCACGACCTTTTGCGACGACATCGCCGTCTTCAGATCGCCAATGGTGATATCCGGGAATCCAGCCGCGTAAAGGCTGCCCGCGAACAACAATGATAGAGCAAGTACAACTAGTTTTTTCATAATTTCTCTCGTAATTTTTCTCGTAACTAAACGAACCGCGCACAACATGCCACATCTCCCGCCTCCGCGCAACTCATAAAACATCGGCAGTCAGTGACGGCGGGAAAGGAGGGTAGGGCGGGCACTCCGTTGCCCGCCGCGGCGCGCACGGAGTGCCCGCCCTACCGACCTTCACTGACGGATTACGCGGCAAAGTTTTTCGCCCGGTTTTGACGAATCCCCCGCCACGGTATATGGTCGCGGTGGATGAATGAAAGAAACGCGGGCCAATGAATTCCCGGCCCAATCGCATGGCCATTGATCCCGTCTGCGGAATGGAGGTGGACGAAGCCGACGCATTGCGCGCCGAGCGCGGCGGAAAAACCTGGTTCTTCTGCTGCGAGGGCTGCCGCGCCAAGTTTCTTAAAGAGCCTCCATTGACAGAGCCGCCCCCGGTCCAGCGCCATTCGTGCTGCGGCGACCAGGCAAGTCCGGCCCCGGTGTCCGCGCCACCAAACAACAAGTTCACCTGTCCGATGCATCCCGAGGTGCAGGCCGATCTTGCCGGCTTGTGCCCAAAATGCGGCATGGCGCTGGAACCCGCGCAACTCAGCGCCTCGACGGAGGAGCACAGCGCGGAAGGCAAGGATATGGCCCGCCGCTTCTGGACGGCCTTGCCCCTGGCCCTTTCGGTCCTGGTTCTCTCGATGGGAGAGATGGCGGGCCTGCCGCTCCACCGGGGGATTTCCCCGCGCTTGGATGATTGGCTTCAATTCGTGTTGACCACGCTGGTGGTGCTGGCGGGATGGCCCTTGTTTCAAAGAGCGTGGCGCTCCCTGGTTTTGCGCAACTTGAATATGTTCACCTTGATTGGCCTGGGCGTGGGAACTGCGTATTCCTACAGTGTCGCGGTCTTATTGTTGGCAGGCCGCGGGCTCCGGTCATCGTCGCCGGCGCCAGAGTGGCCGCTCTATTTTGAGGCCGCCGCCAGCGTGACCGTGCTGGTCCTTCTGGGGCAGATGCTCGAAGCCAAAGCCCGCGCCCGCACCGGACGCGCCCTCAAGGCGCTCTTGAACCAGGCCGCCAAAACCGCGCGACTCGTGCGCGGCGATCAGGAAATCGAGGCGCCCGTGGCCCAGGTGCAAAAGGGCGATCTCCTGCGCGTGCGCCCCGGCGAAAAAATCCCCGTTGATGGCGTCGTGGTCGAAGGTCAAAGCAGCGTGGATGAATCCATGATGACCGGCGAATCCGTCCCCGTTTCCAAGTGCGAGGGTGATCCGGTCACGGGCGCGACTCTCAACCAAACCGGTTCCTTCCTCATGCGGGCCGGGCGCGTCGGGGCGGAGACGATGCTTTCGCGGATTGTTCAAATGGTCGCCGAAGCCCAGCGGACGCGCGCTCCCATCCAGCGGCTGGCGGACGCCGTTTCGGGGTATTTTGTGCCGGCCGTGATCCTCGCGGCCCTGATCACTCTGGCGGTCTGGGTCTCCGTCGGCCCCCAACCGCGTCTGGCCCGCGCCTTGGTCAACGCCGTCTCCGTCCTGGTCATCGCCTGTCCTTGCGCGTTGGGACTGGCGACTCCGATGTCCATCATGGTCGGTGTCGGGCGGGGCGCGCTCGAAGGCGTTCTGGTCAAAAACGCCGAGGCGCTGGAATTATTGCAAAAAGTGGACACCCTTGTAGTTGACAAAACCGGAACGCTCACCGAAGGCCGGCCCAAACTGACCGCCCTTCTGCCCAAAGCGGGAATTGACCAACAGGAACTGCTTCAATTGGCCGCCTCCGCCGAGCGCCACAGCGAGCATCCCTTTGCGGCCGCGATCCTCCAAGCCGCCACGGAGCGCGGTCTGACTCTGGACGGTCCCGATCAGTTCGATGCTGTCGCCGGCGGCGGCGTCGCGGCCCGCGTGCGCGGTCATTCGGTTCTGGTGGGCAAGCCGGACTTCCTGCGCCAACACCAGGTGGGCGGATTGGATGCACTGCTGGAACCGGCGCGCTCCTGGCAAACGGAAGGACAGACCGTGGTGCTGGTGGCGCGCGACGGCCAGGCCATCGGCGCGCTGGCCGTGGCCGATCCGATCAAGGCCACAACCCCCGCGGCCATCCGGCAACTTCACCGCATGGGAATTCGGGTGGTCATGCTCACTGGCGACAACGAACGCGCCGCCCGGCCGGTGGCCCGCCAGTTGGAGATTGACGAAGTGCATGCGGAAGTCGATCCCAAGGAGAAACGTGAGGAAATTGAACGCCTCCGCCGCGCCGGTCGCGTCGTCGCCATGGCTGGCGACGGCATCAATGACGCCCCCGCATTGGCGGCCGCTCATGTCGGCATCGCCATGGGGACGGGGGCGGACGTCGCCATTGAAAGCGCCGGCATCACGCTGCTCAAGGGGGACCTCCAGGGTGTGGTCAAGGCCGTCAAATTGAGCCGGGCGGTTATGGGCAACATCCGCCAGAACCTCTTCTTCGCCTTCATTTACAACGCGCTGGGTGTTCCAATCGCCGCCGGCGCGCTCTACCCGCTGACGGGTCTTCTTTTGAGTCCCGTTGTCGCCGCCGCCGCCATGAGCCTCAGTTGTGTCTCCGTGGTGAGCAACGCCTTGCGGCTGCGCCACGCCGGATTGGATTCTTGAGGACGGCCTGCCCCCTGATTTTATTGCCATGATGTGTATGCCCGTTAAAACATTCTCTTTGACTTAATAGCCTCCATTGTGGAAGATAAAAAGGATGACGTCGAATAGCGAAGCGACAGGCCCTGAGCGCTCTCCGGCATCGACGCCGGGCAGCGCGTCCCCACCCGGTTTGGTGTCGCTCGAAAACGTGCATGGAAGCGTGGAAGTGCCCCACGCCCGCCAGAGCTTTTGGCGCCAGTGGCGCGCCTTCTCCGGGCCGGCCATTCTGGTCAGCGTCGGCTACATGGACCCGGGCAATTGGGGCACCGATCTGGCGGGCGGCGCCCAGTTCAAATACGGGCTGCTTTGGGTCGTCGCCCTCGCCAGCTTGATGGCCATCTTCATGCAGGTCATTTCCGCCCGGTTGGGCGTCGTGACGGGTAAGGACCTGGCTCAATGTTGCCGCGACTGGTATCCGCGCTGGACCCGCTGGCCCAATTGGTTGTTTTGTGAAATCGCCATCGGCGCCTGCGACCTGGCCGAGGTCCTGGGCAGCGCTGTCGCCCTGAACCTCATGTTTCACATCCCGCTCTTTTGGGCCGTCCTTATCACCGGGCTGGACGTCCTGCTGCTGCTGGCCTTGCAACGCTTCGGCATGAGGATGATCGAGGCGGTGGTTCTCTTATTAGTCGTGACCATCGGCGTTTGTTACCTGATTGAGATTTTTGTCCTCCCCCGCGTCCATCCCAGTTTCCTGGAAATGGGGCATGCCATGCTCACACCGGGCCTTCGCCAGGCCGGAATGATCTACGTGGCCATCGGCATCATCGGCGCGACGGTCATGCCGCACAACCTCTATCTGCATTCTGCCCTGGTGCAAAGCCGCAAACTGCGAAAGGACGACGCCTCCATCCGCACGGCCATCCGGTTCAACACCATTGATTCGGCCTCCGCCTTGACCGTCGCCTTCTTCGTCAATGCGGCCATCCTCGTCCTGGCGGCGTTGGTCTTTTACGGCAAGACCAGCGTTACGGTCGCCGGCGGTCAGGTCGTGACCTTCAGCCCCGAGAGCGACTGGATTCGCATCGCCTATCTCACCCTGGCTCCGCTGCTTGGGGTGTCGCTGGCCAGCACGTTGTTCGTGGTGGCTTTGCTGGCCAGCGGCCAAAGCAGCACCATTACCGGCACCCTGGCCGGGCAGGTGGTGATGGAAGGGTTTATGCGCTGGAGAATCAAACCGTGGTTGCGCCGGCTCATCACCCGCACGCTGGCCATCATCCCGGCAGTCCTCATCATCGGCATTCGCGGCGACAGCAGCATCAATGACCTCTTGACCCTCAGCCAGGTCGTGCTGGCGCTGCAACTGCCCTTGGCCATGTTCCCGCTGCTCCATTTTACCACGTCCCGCGCCAGGATGGGGGCCTGGAAGAACGGCTGGTTCCTCATCATCGCCGGATGGGGCAGCGCCCTTCTGATCACCGCGATGGACCTTTGCGCGCTGCCCGACTCCTTTAAATCAGCCTGGCTTGTCATCAAAGGCGGATGACCCCCGGCGGCGGGCGTTCAACGTTTCGCGGCAAAGCGTCTGAAGGCCTTGAGCTGGCCAGGGTTGGCCCGCCAAAAGCTCACCAACTGCGACATGACCCGGAGCGTTTCGGGCCGCAGATGGTGTTCGATGCCTTCCACCTCCCGGTTCACCGTTCCGCTGTCCAAGCCCAGCAGTTGGAGAAACTCCGTCAGCGTTTTGTGGCGCGCTTTGATATGTTGCGCCACCTGCCGGCCCGCGGGCGTGAGGGTGAATCCGCGGTACTTTTCATAGTTGACGAACCCCCGCCGGGCCAGGCGCCGCACCATGTTGGACACCGCGGAGGTGCTCAGGCCGAGCGAGGCGGCCAAGTCGGCCACGCGGGCATATCCCTTCTGTTCGATCAAATCCTGAATTCTCTCCAGATGATCCTCGGTGGACTCGGAGCGGATTAAGGCCTCGCTTCTTGGCCTTCGAGTTGTCGCAGTCACTGGAGCCTTTTAGCAAAGTGCCGGCTCAATGGCCAGCTTTTCTCGCGGAAACAAGCGGATGTTTGGGCGTCTTTGCGCCGCAATTTCTCTGGACAAGGCGAGTGAACCTTGTACTGTAACTGGTTACAGCGTGTGAACTTTGTTCATTCGGCTGTTCCGATGAGAAGTCCAGTCGTTTCAAGGATGAGACTCCGGTTGAGTGGCGGCGTGGCGTTGGCGGTTCTGCTGCCGCTGGGCGCCGTGGCGCAATTCTTCGCCCCGGTGGATGTCGGGACGACCGTCAACGGCTTCCAGGATGATTTCAGCGGGACAATGCTCAATTCCAATTGGGTGATCAGCGGGGCGAACGTTTTTTCGCTCAGCAATGGGTTGCTGCACGTGGCCGACGCGAGCGGCGACCCCAATCATCTGCTCTATGAGCTGGCCGGATATGACAATACCACCCAGGAGGTCCTGGCGCGGATGCGGGTGGTAGGTTTCGCGGCGGCATCGTATTCGCGGGGCGGGGTGGGGGTGGCGGTGAACGGGGGGAGCAGCCGGGGCATCAACTTCACTTTCCGAAACGATGACAGCGAAGGGGAGTCGGGGCCGCACATGGCGTTGCTGGATGACTTCGTGGTGTGGGGGCCGGGACAGAATTTCATCTGGCAGACCAACGTGTGGTACTGGCTGCGATTGCGGCAGGAGCCTAACGCGCCCGAAGAGGGCGGGGTCAACGACGTGTTCGCAAAAATCTGGCTGGCGGACGGCACCGTGCCGGAGCCGGCCAATTGGCAACTGGAATGGGATTACACGCCAGCCCAAGCCCAATGCGCCGGATATGCCGGAATCCAGGCGGGCAGCAGTTCAGGCTCGGACGGTTTCTCCGAGTTTGACGTGGATTATGTTTTGATCAAGGCCTCGGGTCTTCCCGGTATTGTTGTGGCGCCGAGCGTGGTGACGCAAATCCCGGTGACCATCACCAATGAGCCGCAGGATCAATCGGTGATGGAATTGTCCCCAGCGGTGTTTGGCGTCGGCGCGGCCGGGAATCCACAGCCGGCTTTCCAGTGGTACACCAACAGCGCCATCGTCCCCGGCGCGACCACCGCGGCCTATGTCATCCCCAGCGCGGCCTTGAGTCTGAACAACGCGATGTTCCAAGTCGTGGCGGCAAACGTGGTTTCCAATGTCTCCTATAGTGTGACCAGCCGGGTGGCCAGACTCACGGTCATCGCGGACACCAATCCGCCGACGTTGCTGGCGGCGGAGTCGCTCGGATTGTCCACAGTGCAAGTCGGCTTCTCGAAGCGGGTCGCGCCGGCGGGTGCGACCAATCCTGCCAATTACCAGATCAGCGGTCCGGGCGGGGCCGTGGCCATCCTCAGCGCGGCCCTGGACGCAAGCCAGTCCAACGCGCTGCTGAGCGTCAATGCGCTGACCGATCACGCCCCTTACACCCTGACGGTGAACAACGTCACCGATCAGACGGCCGCGGCCAATATGATCGCATCCAACTCGCAGATTAGCTTCATTGCGGCGAGTTATCAGCCGGTGGACATTGGCGATCCGTCCCCACCCGGCTCGCTCACGGCGACGACCAATGGTTACACAGTCATGGCTGGGGGCCAGGACATTGGCGGCACGAACGATCAGTTCAATTTCAGCTACCAACTTCAAGCGGGGGATTTCGACATTTCCGTACGGGTCGAATCACTGGGTCTTTCGGATCCGATGGCCAAGGCTGGATTGATGGCGCGCGAATCCATTGATCCGGCCAGCCGGTTTGCCGGCGTGTTCGCCACCCCCAGCATCGCCGGGACCTTTTTTCTGACCCGAATCAGCAGCGGCGGGACGGCGACCTCCAGCGGGGGATTTCCGGTCAATTATCCATGGACTTGGTTGCGCCTGCAACGGGTGGGAACTCTCTTCACCGGCTACGCGGGGGTGGACGGCTCGAATTGGGCAGTCCTCGGGTCTGTGACGATGGCTTTTACCAACACATATTTTGGCCTGGCCGTGACCAGCCATGATTCCGGCCAAAGCACGACGGCGCAATTCTCGGAACCGGCCACAGCGACGGTCACATCGGACAACGCGGGCGCTCCACCGTTCGAGCCGCTGGCGGCCTGCAGCCGCCGCACCGGGCTGGTCATCTCCGAAATCATGTATCATCCCGCGCCACGCGCGGACGGAAAAGAAGTGGCGTTTGTGGAATTGTTCAACTCGCAGGCGTTCAGCGAAGACCTGACGGGCTACCAATTGGCGGGCGACATTGCCTTTGCCTTTCCTACGGGCGCCACTGTGCCGGCAGGCGGGTTTCTGGTCATTGCGCAAAATCCGGCTGACCTGCAAAGTGTGTATGGCATTTCCGGGGTGCTGGGGCCCTTCACACCCAGCCTGCCGGTCAATGCGGGAGAAGTGGAACTGCTCAATGAGCAAGGCGCCATTCTGCTGGACGTTAATTACGGCAACCAAGCGCCGTGGCCCGCCGCGGCGGACGGAGCCGGGCATTCCCTGGTGCTGGCCCGGCCTTCCTACGGGGAAGGGGACTCGCGGGCTTGGGACATTAGTGACACTGTGGGCGGCACGCCGGGCGCCATGAACGCGTACATTCCCAGCCCGCTACGCCAAGTCGTCATCAATGAGTTTCTGGCCCGCGCCAACGGCGCGGTGCCGGGCTACATCGAACTCTACAACCACAGCGCGGCGCCGGTGGATGTCTCGGCGTGCGTGCTGACCGACGACGCGAGCACCAACAAGTTTGTCATTCCAGCGGGCACGGTCATCGCCGCGGCCGGTTTTGTGTCGTTCCTGCAAAGCCAGCTCAATTTTGCGTTGAGCCAGAGCGGCGGCTCCATCTACTTCAAGAACCCTGACGGTTCGCGCGTGCTGGACGCCGTCAATTATCAAGCGCAGGCGCAAGGTGTTTCCGCCGGACGCTGGCCCGACGGCGCGCCGGATTTCTATCCGCTGACCGTTCCCACTCCGGGCGCCGCGAACAGCGGCATTCTGATCGGTGACATCGTCATCAACGAACTGATGTACAAGCCCATTTCAGGCAACGACGACGACCAATACATCGAACTCTACAACCAAGGCGACGGCGCGGTGAACCTGGGGGGATGGTCATTCGTTGCCGGAGTCAAATTCACGTTCCCGGCCAACACGATGCTCAGTCCGGGCGGTTATCTGGTGGTGGCGGAGAACATGGCCAATCTCTTTGCCAAATACACCAATCTGAACGCCGGCAACACCGTGGGCAACTACACCGGCAAGCTCGCGCACAAGGGCGAGCGCGTGGCCCTGGCCATGCCGGACTCGTTTGTCACCACCAACGCCCAGGGCGCGCTTGTCACCAATCTAACCCTGGTGGTGGAGGACGAAGTGACCTACGCTGCTGGCGGAAGCTGGGGCGAATGGGCCGACGGCGGCGGGAGCAGCCTGGAGTTGATTGATCCTCGTTCCAATCACCGGCTCCCATCCAACTGGGCCAGCAGCGATGAAACGGCCAAGGCGCCCTGGACGACCGTTTCCAACACCGGTGTGTTGGATTTGGGCATGCCGGACTGGGACGCCAGCGCTTTCCATGCGCTGATGTTCGATGATGGCGAATGTCTCCTGGACGACGTGGAAGTTTATATCGGGTCCAACACCAACAACCTGGTTCCCAACGGCAATTTTGAAGCCGGAACCAACGGCTGGGTCTTTGAGGGCAACCATGAAACCTCGTTTCTGGAAACCAACGGCGGTTACGACGGCCCCAATTGCCTTCACATTTGCGCCCACGGAGCCGGAGATGCCTGGGGCAACCGTGTTTACGCGGCGTTGACGAGCACTGTGGCCGAGGGAGCGAACGCCACGTTGCGGGCCAGGGTGCGCTGGCTGCGCGGCTACCCGGAAGTGCTCCTGCGCTTTCGCGGCAGTTGGCTGGAGGCCGACGGTCTTTTGACTTTGCCCAACAACCTCGGCACGCCGGCCGCGCGCAACAGCATGGCTGCGGCCAACGCCGGCCCCGCCATCGTCCACACCACCCACCAGCCCGCTTTGCCCGCCGCCAACCAACCCGTGGTCGTCACCGCTTGCGTCCAGGACCCGCATGGCATCGGTTCGGTGGTCTTGCATTACCGCGTTGATCCTTCGCCCGCCTATTCGACTGTGCCGATGGTGGATGATGGAACCGGCGGCGATGCCGTGGCCCACGACGGCATCTATAGTGCGAGCATTCCCGCCCAGCCCGCCGGCACGATCGTCGCCTTCTACCTTCAGGCCTCGGACAACTGTTTTCCGTCGGCGACAAACCGTTTTCCCGTCGGCGCCCCGGCCCATGAATGTCTGGTCCGCTTCGGCGACACCACCCCGTTTGGGAGCTTTGGGACCTATCATTTCTGGTTCACCCAGTCCAACATCAACGCCTGGAACACCCGCAACCCATTGGGCCGTGAACCACTGGATTTCACCGTCGTCAGCGGTAATCAGCGCGTCATTTATGCCGCCGGTATCGGTGCCGGAGTCCATTACGGCGGGAGCGTCTGGAAAGCGAACTTCAACATTCTCGATGGTCCCATCGGCAGCGTCTTCAACGATTACGACCTGAAACTGCCCAAGGACGACACCCTCTTGGGGGCCTCGACAATGAAATGGTGCGCCCCAGGCAACGTGGCCGCTGCCAACAGCGGCTACGATCCCACGTTTCAAATGGAAATTACGTCCTTTTGGATCGCGCGCCAATTGGGCCTCAAGACCCCGGCCATCCGGCACTTCAATTTGTTCGTCAATGGCGTCCAGCGCGGCGCCATCTACTACGACATGCAGCAGATAAACGGCGATTTCCTCAATGAGGTCGCTCCAAACGACCCCAACGGCCAATTGCTCAAGGGTGACTTCTGGTTCGAATGCGATCACGTCGCGACTGTCGGCTCCAGTTACGCCAATTCCTTCGCCACCATGGCCGAGTTTACCACCACCGGCGGCGTCAAGAAGACCGCCCGTTACCGCTGGAATTTCCCCATTCAAGCGGGTGGCTCCTCCAATGGCGACTACACCAATTGGTACGCCCTTATTGACGCTCTGAACTCGACACAGAACTACTCCGCGCGCGTCCAGGCGCTGGCCGACACCGATGAATGGATGCGCTTTTTCGCCTATGAACATATCGTTGACAATTGGGAATGTTTTGGCTTCTCCCACGGCGTCAACGTCTATCCCTACAAGGGCCTGCAAGGGCTTTGGACTTTGATCCCTTTCGATGTGGACATCTCTTTCCTCGGCTCGGTTCCCGACTTGTTCGCCGTGGATGACCCGGTCCTCGGGCAAATGAACAGCTATTACCCCTTCCGGCGGGCCTACTGGCGGGCGTTGGAGGACGCCGCCAATGGGCCGCTGACCAGCGCTGCCGTTAGCGCCCTGATGGACCCTCGCTACGCCGCCTTCCAGGAAAATGGCCTCAGTGTCACCTCTCCGGCCGCCATCGAGAGCTACATCGCCGCCATGCGAAGCCAGATTCTGGGAGCGCTGGCCACGGTCCAAGTCCCCTTCAGCGTGAGCAACCCGGCCAACTTCAGCACCAACCAGAACCAGGTTACACTGACCGGCACGGCGCCAGTGGAAGACGCCACCTTGACGGTTAATGGCACGCCCTGGCTGGTGACATGGACCGGCGTGGGCACGTGGCAATTGCAGATCGCGCTCCAATCCGGCTCCAACACCATCGTCATCGCGGGCTTGGACGAACACGGCCAGCCCGTGGCCGGCTCCAGCGGGACGGTCAATGTCACCGACACGGGCGTCCCGGACCAGCCGCAACAGAAATTGGCCATCAACGAAATCATGTTCCAGCCCGCCGTGCCGGGCGCCTCCTACCTCGAGCTTTACAACCTCTCCACCACGACCGCCTTCGACTTGTCGGGCTGGCAGTTGCAGGGCTTGTCCTACACCTTTCCGAGCGGCTCGATCATCAGTCCCAACAGCTTCCTGGTTCTGGCCGCCGACAGCTCCGCCTATGCCAATGCTTACGGGGCGGCCGCGCCGTTTTTCGACGTCTTTCCAGCCACGTTGCAACCGGGCCAGCTTCTGGCACTGACACAACCATCCACCAATGGCGGGGCCAATCTCGTTGTGACCCAAGTGCGCTGTGGAACGGCGCCGCCCTGGCCCACCAACGCCAATTCACCCGGCGTCTCCTTGCAACTCATTGATCCCGCCCAGGACAACTGGCGGGTGGCCAATTGGGCCGCCAATTCCACGCCAGGCTTGTCCGCCACTCCGGGCGCGCCCAACACCGTCCTGGCCTCGATGCCGCCCTTCCAGTCCTTGTGGATCAACGAGGTTCAAGCGCAAAACCTGACCGGCATTACCAACCGTCTCGGCCAGCGCACGGCCTGGATTGAACTCTTCAACCCCGGCACGAACGCCCTCGCCCTCAACGGCCTCTTTCTGAGCGACGATTACTCCGACCTGACCAACTGGGCTTTCCCACCGGGCGCGCTCATCCATGCCGGCCAGTTTCTGGTCGTTTTCGCCGACGGCCAGGCCAGCCTCTCCACCACCAACGAACTGCATACCAGCTTCGCGCTGCCGCCCGGTTCGGGCTCCGTGGCTTTGAGCCGGCTGACCAACGGCCAGCAACAGACGCTGGACTATCTGGATTACACGAACCTGCCGGCCAACGATTCGTACGGCTCGCTGCCCGATGGGCAAAGTTTCACCCGGCAAGTCTTCTTGACCGCCACGCCCGGCGCCTCCAACGGCGCCAACAGCGCGCCGCCACCTTCCTTCGTTGCTTATCCCGCGCCGGGTTGGGTCTATACTCAGGATTTTGACACCCTGCCGGACCCTGGGGCAAACTCAGTCGATTCAGACAACCCTGTGACCATCAATGGAATCACTTACTCGCTGGCCAATCCTTACGACTTTGCCGCTCCCGTCGCCTCCTCCGGCGGCGGCGGCCTGGGCCTCCCCGCCTTGGCCGGCTGGTATGGACTGGCCGATCCAACGGCCAGCGTCGGCACCCGCTTTGGTGCGACCGACGGCGACCAGACCGCTGGCGGGCAGATCAGCTTCGGATTGCCCGACAGTTCCAATCGCGCCTTGGGATTGCTGGCCACCTCCACCACCGGTTACACCGCCTTTGGCCTCCGGCTCTTCAACGCCGGCGCCGTAACGCTCTCCTACATTACGGTGCGGTTGACAGGAGAAGTCTGGCGGCAGTCCAACAAGGCCAAAGAATTGCAATGCTGCTATTTCCTGGATCCTTCCGGCAACGCCGCCTTCTCCACCAACTGCACCGCGTCCCTGCCGGGCTTGAACGTGAGCTTCCCCACCGAGGCGGCGGACGTGGGGGGCTTGCAGGTGGACGGCACCGCGGCAGCCAACCAAACCAATCTGAGCGTGGTCAACCAGCCGATTGCCAACTGGGCGCCCGGCGCCGCGCTGTGGCTGATGTGGGAAATGGCGGACTCGGCCGGCAAGGCCCAGGGGTTGGGAATTGACAACCTGAGCTTCTCGGCTTCCAGGCAGCCCCTTGGCGTGGTCTCCCCGCAGTTGAGCGTCCAGGGGCTTGAAGAAACCAATTTTGTCCTCGCTTGGCCGACCTTTGCCGGGGAGCGCTACGAGGTCGAAAGCACGACCAATCTGAGCGTGGGAAACTGGCTGCCGGTGGGCGCAATAATAACTGGAACGGGCGGTCCGCTCTCCATCACCAACGCCGCCAGCGCATCGCCGCAGTCCTTCCTTCGCATCCGTGTCCTGCCACCTTGAGCGACGGCCGGAACCACGCGGCGACCAGCGCCAGGATGCCCGCCGCGCAGAAATACAGGCCAATCCGCAGACTTTGGGGACGGTAGGAAAAGCACACGGTGGATCTTCCCGCAGGGAGCGAGACCGCGCGGAAGTTGTAATCCGCCCGATGGATCGGCGCCGGCTCGCCATTCACCGTGGCTGACCAGCCGGGATTTGCACCTTCAACAGCAATTTTTTCCTCATTGGCGGCAATGGCACGATCCTGAACAGCCCCGACGGCACCAACTGGACCAAGCGCTCGTCTGGAACCGCGAACTATTTGTCCGGCATCGCTGCTTTTACCAATGGCCAGCTTTTCTCGCCGGGACGAGCGATATGCCTCACCAACCGGGTGGCTAGGCTCACGGTCATTGCGGACACCAATCCGCCCGCGTTTCTGATCAATTGGTGGGGAATAATCCCCAATCCGCGCCAACCCGGCGGGAAAGATTGGGTAAAATTCCCCAACCCAGTCGAGCTTGCATGAGCCGTCATGGCGAGCTTGTTCAGGCATCCACCTGCAAATCAGGTGGATACGTCAAACGCCCCATTCGTGGCACGAGCGTTGCTATGGACTTGCTGCGGTTGAGTTACCGTACAACTGGAATTGGTCTGATAACAGAGCCAAGGAAAAGCCCGGCGACCAATTCCGATTCAAATAACGTCCTGCCGGGCGCAACGATACATAAGAAAACATGAAAACAAAGAAACGCATATTCCTCGGAGCGGCCAGTCTGGCCGTTGCCGCCATCGCAGCCTACGCTTCAGGCGTCGGCACCGAAACCTTCCGCACCATCGCTTACTTTATCGGTGTGACCCAAGGCACCGACCCGATCAGCGGGCATCCGCGATACCAGTACGCGGATTTTGCAGGGCACAATCTGGTCAACCTCGCCATGGGGCGGACTGTGACGGATACCAACGTGCCCAACCAGGTTCTGGCGATGACATTTGCCTGCGACCTCAGTTCGACCAGTTTGGTGGTTTATGACATACTGACCTCCAATGTTGTCGCGACCATCGCGACAAGCACCAGCTTGAATTCGGTCGTGCAACAAGACGCCAACCAGAGCGGGCCGAACCGTGCCCAATTTGTCGCCCAGTTGCAGATCGGCACCAACGGCACCCCGACCAATGGCCTGGTTGACGGATACTTCACCGTTGCGGGACGGTTGAATCTCGATCCCACCAATGGCTGTCCCCGGCCCGTAGCCGTTTGGTTCGACCGCGATCCCTTGGACAGGCTGGTTGACAACGTCGAATTGCCTGCCAGGGAAGACCCGGATTCGGTGCCGCTGACCGTTCGCACGGGGTTGGGCCACCTGATTGGCGTCGTGGACACGATCACTGATGGCAATACCAACACGGTCCTCGTTCCCTACGGCGGCCTTAGCATTCGCCGTGAATTGCCGGTTCCCGCCCAGTGAAGCGAATGAAGATGCCGGCCTCAGTCGCTGTGTGGAAAGGCTGGCGCAGCCTTTCCGACAGCGCCGGGGCAAGAGTGAGGCGCGCCCTGCGGGGATTTCCAGCTTTCCCTGTTCGAGCCCCATGAAAATGAGCGCTGCCTATGAGTGCGGGACAAAGTCTCCGCTCCATTGGCAGCGCGATTTTCGTCCCTACGAGGGGCAGGGAGAACAAGCGGATGGCCGGAAGGGGAGATTCGGAAGAAGAGTATTCCATGAAAAAGAAGCGTTTCGTAGTCAGTTTGGCGGCCGCTTGCTCTGTGCTCCTGGCAAGTGAGCCAACGTTTGCCCAATCTTGGACGCCAACCGGTGCGGCGACGAATTTTGAATGGCAATCCGTCGCCTGTTCGGCGGACGGAAGCAAATTGACGGCTGCGGCCTTTGGTGACGGTAATGGCAATGGCGGCCCGGTTTACGCATCAACAAACTTTGGAGCAACCTGGACGATGACCAACGCGCTCACCAATGGCTACTGGCAATCGGTGGCCTGCTCGACCAATGGCGACAAGTTGGTGGTTGCGGCTTACCAGGATGCGGAGGATAATCCCGGCGCCCTCTATGCTTCCACCAACTCGGGCATGACTTGGAAGGCGCCCAGCGCGCCGACCAACTTTTGGGCTGCAGTCGCCTCCTCGGCGGATGGGACGAAGCTGGTGGCGGCAGACTCCGGCTCTGGTGATGGCTTGATTTACACCTCGACCAACTCTGGAAAAAGTTGGAACACGACCGGCACCCCCAGTGACTTTTGGGCTGCCGTCGCCTCCTCGGCGGATGGGACGAAACTGGTGGCGGCAGACTCCGGTTATGGCGATGGCTTGATTTACACCTCGACCAATTCAGGAGTCGCTTGGACTCCGACCCGCGCGCCGGTCAACCAGTGGTCTTCGGTTGCCTCGTCGGCCGATGGCGCCCGTCTGGCGGCAGCGAACGCCGGCATTGGCGATGACTTGATTTATACCTCGACCGATTCGGGAGCCACGTGGACGCCGACCACCGCGCCGGTCAATCAGTGGTCTGCCGTCACCTCGTCAGCGGATGGAACAACGCTGGTGGCAGCGGACTCCGGTTATGGTGATGGCTTGATTTACATCTCGACCAATTCAGGAGGCTTTTGGTCGCCGACTGCCGCGCCCGTTGAGTTTTGGACTTCCGTTGCCTCCTCGGCGGATGGCAGCAGATTGGCTGCCTCGAGCAACCCCGGTGGAATCCACACCTGGCAATTAATTCCAGTATTGGACATCGTGCCATCGAGCGGGAGTCTTTTCATTTCGTGGCCGGCTACGTCTTCGACAACGGGGTTTGCGCTGCAAGAAAATTCCAATCTGGCAACGCCCAATTGGGTCGCTGTGACCAACGCGCCGGCGCTGACAAACGAGCTGAATCAAGTCGTCGTCCCTCTGCCCCTTGACGGCAACCAATTCTACCGGCTCAAAGGCCCATGAAGCTTCTGTAAGCACCGGCCCAGGAAGCGGGCTGCCGCCTCAAGAGACTTCAGACTTCACAACTTGACCGTTGCGCTGCAAAATTGGCGGCGGTGCTTGAATCTCCCTTGGCATGAGCGCGACTGACCTGAAGGCAGTGAGCATATTGGTTGTCGAAGATGAATCGCTGTTGCGGCGGCAATTGGCCGCGAATCTGGAGCGGTTCGGCGCCGATGTCACTGCGGCCGATTCCGTGGCTGCCACCCGCCAGCGCCTCCGCGATGAACAGTTCGATTTCGTCCTGCTCGATGTGAATCTGCCCGACGGACTCGGGACGGATTTGTTGCGGGAAAAGGCCTTTCCCGCCGCAACCGCCATCATTGTCATGACCGCCAATGGCGGGGTGGCCAGCGCGGTCGAGGCCATGCGACTGGGCGCGACCGATTATATCGTCAAGCCATTCGATGTCGGCGAATTGCCGATGGTCATCGCCCGGGCGCAAAAAGCACGCAAGAGCGCCCGATTGGACGAACAGCAGCGCGACGACACGGCGAAGGCGGCGGCGGTGTTCTTTTTCGGGCGCGCATTGGCGCAAGTGGAGGCGCAATTGAAGAAAATACTTGACGCCGACGCGCGGATGCAAACGCAATTGCCGCCCGTGCTCATTCAAGGGGAAACGGGCACGGGCAAAACGACCATTGCGCGCTGGCTCCATCAACGCGGGCCGCGCGCCGCGCAGACGTTTGTGGAAGTGAACTGCTCGGCAGTGGCCGAATCGCTGGCGGAATCCGAATTGTTCGGACACGAACGCGGCGCGTTTACCGACGCACGGAGCGCGCGGATCGGCCTCTTCGAGGCTGCCAGCGGCGGCACCCTGTTCCTGGATGAACTGCCCAGTCTCTCGCCAGCGCTTCAGGCCAAAGTGCTCAAGGTGATTGAAGATAATCGCCTCCGGCGCCTCGGCGGCACGCGCGAGCTTGTGGTGGACACCCGGGTGATCGCCGCAACGAACCAGGATATCAAGGCGTTGGTCGTCGCTGGAAAATTTCGCGAGGATTTATTTCACCGGCTTGATCTCTATCGCATCCAGATTCCGCCGCTGCGCGAGCGGGGTGACGATGTGGTCAGGCTGGCGGAGTTGCTGCTGGAAAACTTGTGCCGCCGGCATCGCGTGCCGGGCAAGCGTCTGACAGCGGGCGGGCGGCAGAGGCTGACGGCTTATCCATGGCCGGGCAACGTGCGCGAACTGGCCCATGAGCTGGAACGTGCGATTGTCTTCGAGGGTGGCGCGGAGTTGAATCTGGAGCAGTTGCAAACACCCATTGATCCAAACAAAGCGGCAGCGCGCACGGAATGGTTGAATCCGAGTTTTCGTTTCCCACCGGAGGGCTTTGTGCTGGATGATGCTCTGGCGGTGCTCATTGGACGGGCGCTGAAACAAACCGGCGATAATGTTTCGGCCGCGGCTCGGTTACTGGGCGTGTCGCGGGACTTTCTGCGTTACCGGCTTGGCGGAGGAAAGAACAAACCGGATGATTCCGCTGGGGAATAGCACTCAATTCGACGAGGGAAGGACCTTGACAATGGGTGAATTCACCCATAGAAAGAAAGTGAGAATGGCCCGAGTGCATGACAATTAAATGGATTTTACCCAATGTTTTCAATGGTATTCTCAATTTGAGAAGTCGGTGGCACGATTTGTGCTGAAAATACCGAAAAGTGCTCCAGCCGGAGCTGGCTGGACCTAACGAACGAAGGTACGAAATAATGAATGCAATTCGTTTCTTGATTCTCACGGGAATAGTCGCCGCTACTTTCTGTGCATCGCGCAGTGTTTGGGCACAAGTCGCCGCGACACCTCCGACACCTCCTGTCGTGGTTCCGCAGGATGGCAGGCAACTTGGCGGCGTGCCGCCGGAGATTAGAACCCTGATCGTCAGCTTCGACCAAACGCGTGACAAATATCTCGCGGCGCAGGATTTGTTGCTCATCAAGCTCAAGAATGCGACCACAGCGACGGAGCGGGAGCAGATCCGCGCGCAGTTGCAGGCCAACCGCCAGGCCTTTCTGGACGCCCTCAAGAGCTTCCGTCAACAACTCAAGGACGAGTTGAAGGCGCTCAAAGGTAAAATCAGCCACGAGGAGTTTCTACGGATTATTGATGCCGCGCATAGTGCAGCCACTGAAGGCGGCATTGGCCATCATAAAGGTCATTGAACAGGCGCAAATAGGACTCTGAACCGGCCAAACCATGAGAATTCAAGTCTGTCGGCCCTGGCGGGCCGCCAGACTTTTTTTGCATATACAGGGCGGGATTTACGGCGCTGTCTGATCATCTTCGCCTGTTTTCCTCTCTTTGTGCTTCGCAGTCATGGTGTTGACACCCCGTTATCGGCAACGAATCTGATTCCCGGAAACGTGCCGCTCTGGAGCGAGTCCATGCTGTGGGACAAGCAGATCGCCCTCTCTTCCGGGCTGGGTTACAAAGACAATGTCCTTCTGAGCGCTTTCAATGCGCGCGGAAGCGCCTTCTTTATCAGCGGACTGGATTTGACCGTCCTGCGCCTGCCTTTGGACGGCTGGCAGGTGGCGGGTTTGATTTCGGCTGATGACATACGCTACTTGCGCAACGTTGGCACCAACTCGGAAGACTCAGTCATTTCCAGCCTCCGCATTCAGCGGGAATGGCCCGAGGGCTGGCGGGCTGGATTGGAATTTCGCGGCCTCTACCAAAAGCAGGTGCTCGACATTTCCACGAGCGAGGGCGCGCCGGCCACGGCGCTGGTGGAAGGATACGGAATTACAGCACAACCGTCGGTGCGCAAGGATTTCACGGCCGGTTGGTGGCTGCAAGTGGGAGTGCCGCTCACGCGGTGGTCTCTGGCGGCGCCGCTGGATGATTATTGGGAGTTCGGACCGGTCGTGACTGCGGGGCACGATTTTGGCCGGCAGGCCGATGTCACGGCAAGCTATGGCGCTTCCTATCAGCCCCACACTCAATGGGTGGCCTTGGACCCTTATGGCCGGCCGCTGCCTCAACATCTGGAGATTTTCCAGGATCGGACGGAACTCGCCTGGCACCAGTATTGGGATTCACACCGGCATTTGCGCTCGTCCACGCGATTGGTTTTTGCAGACAACCAAGACAACGGCGGCGGATATTTCAATTACTACCAGTATCAAATCGTCGGGGATATTCTCTGGCAAACGGCCGACTGGCAAATCAAAGGCGCCGCGCAACAGGTCTATGAGCTTTATCCGGTCGAGGGAGTCGGCATATTGAACGGCCAGCATCTTGACCGGAATTTGCTCGATCTGTCCCTGGAGGCCGAACGCCGGCTGTTCAAACAATTGAAGGGTTTTGGCAAAGTGCAATATCAGCGAGGGCATTCCAACTACGCCGGCGACGCCGGTGACTACATGGCAAGGACCTTCTCTTGCGGCTTGCGCTGGGAATTTTGAAGCAATGAACCCGATGGCATGATACATTTTGGAACCTAGGAACGTCTGATATAAACGGATTAGGACATGAGAATCGCGGATCAATTCGACCGGCCGATCCAACGCTCGCGTTGGGCGCCCATCCTCGTCATTGGGTTGGCACTGGCCGTCCTGGCCGGCACGCTGGCGTGGTCGGCCCTGGATTTGCGCGCGCGGATTCACTCGCAAATCGTCCAGCGTGACGGGGAGATTCTCGACGCCGTGACGCTCATGCAACATCTGAACGACCAGGACAGCGGCGAGACCATCGCCTCGCTGGCTGATCCGGGTGAGCAGTTCGAACTCGCTCTCAGAGTTTCCCGTCTGCGCAACGTGCTGGGCGTGCGGCTCTATTCCGCCGACGGAAAATCCGTCAATGCGTTTCCCGCTTACATCGCCGAAACCCCCCTGCCCGATTCCGATCTGGCGCAACTGCGAAATCTCCAGGCGGTCAGTTACTTTTCCGCCAATGCCCGGTTGCGGGAGCAAGACCTGCTGGCCGAAACAAACGGCGCGACGGCGCCACTGTTATTCGTGGAAGTGCCCTTGCGCACGGAGGATCATCAGCATCTGGCTGGGGCGATTCAGTTTCTCATGGACGGCAGCAGCATTGCCCGTCAATACGCCAGCCTGGACCGGAACCTGGCGCTGAAGTTTTCCGCGGCCTTCGCTGTTGCCGCCGGCATCTTGATAGCCGGACTTGGCCTCGCTCTGCGCCGGGTCCAGCGCGCGAATCAACAATTGGCCGACCGCACCCGCAACCTTCTGCAGGCGAATCGCGAACTCGCGCTGGCCGCTCGCACTTCGGCGGTGGGCGCGGTCGCCTCTCATTTGATTCATGGACTCAAAAACCCGTTAAGCGGTCTGCGCAATTTCGTCCACGCCCACAACGGCGACAAGAGCAACGGCTCGGACACCGATTGGCAAACCGCCCTGAACACGACGCAGCGCATGGAAGAATTGATCAACCGTGTCGTGCGCGTCTTGCAGGAACAACAATCCGGCGCGGAATATGAAATCTCGATTGCCGAACTGGTGGGGATGCTCTCGCAAAAGGCAAAGATGCTGGCAGACTCGACCGGCGTTCGTTTCGGAACCCGTGTTTTGTTCGACCGATCCTTGTCAAACCGCGAATCCGATCTGATTTTGTTGATTCTCGAAAACCTGGTGCAAAATGGAATCGAAGCGACTCCACCGGGCAAAGGCGTCGAAGTCTGCGTGACGGGTGACGCCGGGACGATTGACTTTGAGGTTCGCGATCAAGGCGCCGGTCTGTCGCCGGGTGTCGAAGCGCGGCTTTTCATGCCCTGCACCTCTGGAAAAAAAGGCGGCGGTGGCATCGGCCTGGCCATCAGCAAACAACTCGCGCACTCTCTTGGCGCGAAATTGGAACTGACCGATAGCAGTCCTTCCGGCTGCACCTTCCGGCTCAGTGTGCCTGGGCTGCCTGCGGGCGCAATCCAGCGCGCGGCCGAGGGACAAATCCTGGCAACGGACCAGCCTGGTTGAGTATTCACCATTCTCCATGCGTCTCGCCCGACTCCTCCTGCTTGTAATGCTCTGCGATGCTGCGCTGGTTATGCCTTGTTCAGCGCAAAACCTGACGTGGACCTGGTCCAACCCACAGCCGCATGGCAACGATATTGTGGACATGGCTTGGAACGGAACTTTGGGCGTGCAAGTCTGCGAACTGGGACAGGTCTATACCAGTCCGAACCTGATTGACTGGTTTCCCCAAAACAGCAACCTGACAAACGATCTTGAGGCGGTTACGTTTTTCGGCAACCGCATCATCATCGCCGGCGCCAGCGGTGCGGTCGCTTATTCGGATGACGGCGTGAATTTCACGGCCGGTTCGCTGCACACCACCAATTGGATCGTTTCTCTGGCTGCCTCGTCGAATCTTGTGGTTGCCGTCGGTGACAATGGAGCCCTTTACACCAGCACCGACGGCGCTGCCTGGCATCTGCAATCCCCGCCTCCCGATTTGTACCCATACTGGCTTCTCAGCGTCGCCTATGGCAACGGCGTCTTCGTGACCACGGGGGAACAAGGTTACATTGCCACCAGCACTAACGGCACCAATTGGACAGAGCGCTCCATCGCTGAGTCCTATGGCGACTTGGAGGACGTGGCTTGGATTGATACATCCGGCTCCCACACCATCTTCCCCTACACAGGATTCTGGACGGTCACCGATGCGGGCTACGCCTTCTACAGCACCACCAATGGCGCGAGCTGGACTCCATTCAGCTTTGGTTCCCAAGACCCTTCAACCAATGTGCTTTACACGGTCGCTGCTGACAATGTGACTGGACTGCTGGCGGGAGATTTGGAGGTGCGGCTGGGTTCCATTGTCACGAACGGACTCGTCTGGCCCAGCCAGATTGGTTCGGCCCTGACCAATGTGCCGCCCTGGACGTATTTTGCCGCGCTGCTGAATACCAACAGCGCCTACGAACTGGCCGGATACGACGGCATGTTGGTGCAAAGTTCTCTGACCAACGACGCTTACACTTGGGATACGCCCCATTATTCTGCGCGCGACTGGCTTTTCCAGGTCACGCTGGCCAACGGCCTCTATGTTGCCGTGGGCGACAACGTGCGCATCATGACCAGCGACAATGGCGCAAGCTGGACGGTCGAAGAAGTTCCTCTGACCAATTCTGTTTCCACCACCAACACCGTGTTTCTTTGTGTCGGCGGCACGACCAATTTGCTCGCAGCCGCCGGCACCAAAGGCAGTCTGGCCGTCAGCCCCAACGTCCTCGTTCCCATCGTGGAAACCAACGGCGACGGCAGTTTGTCCACCAACTATGCCAGTTCACTCGGCGTCATTTGGTACTCCCTGCCCGCGCCGGCCGGGACAACGAATGATCTGGCCGGGATTTGCGCCTTCAACAGCAATTTTTTCCTCATTGGCGGCAATGGCACGATCCTGAACAGCCCCGACGGCACCAACTGGACCAAGCGCTCGTCTGGAACCGCGAACTATTTGTCCGGCATCGCTGCTTTTACCAATGGCCTGCTGGTGCTGACGGGCAACGAGGGCGCCATTCTCACCAGCCCCGATGGCACCAACTGGGCCAGTCACCCTCCCGGCACCACGAACTGGCTTTACCGCCTGCGTTGCCTCAATGGCAGGCTGCTGGCGGTCGGCGAAAATGGTGCCATGCTGACCAGCACCAACGGAACGAATTGGACCTCGCTTCACAGCGGCGTGACCAACTGGCTTAATGACGCCATCATGATCAGCAACACCTGTTACGTTGTGGGCAACCAAGGCGTCGTGTTGGCCAGCACCAATTTTATCAACTGGACCAACATCGGCACCATCACCGCCAAGTCACTGGATGGCGCCGCCACGCAAAATGGCCAATTGGTCGTGGTCGGCTTTGAAGGCAGCATTCTTCGGAGCCAGGTTTACCCCATACTGACTCCGGTCAACTTCATCAGTTTCGGGCAATCGGGAGGGTACAATATCTTTTCCGTTTCCGGTGTGGTGGACCAACAATTCACATTGGACTCCAGCACGAATCTGGCGACCTGGGAGACCGGCCCTTTGCTGGACTTGATCAACGGCGACGGCACGCTCATCTTCTATCAAAGCCTGCCCCCCACACCGCCGTCTGCCGAGTTTTATCGCTGCACCCTTGTGCCTTGATGGATTTCGAATGTTTGCTCAGTCCAACCTGCGGAGGCATCAGCGCGGTAAACAGATCCCTCTCCATGAAGTCTTCAAAATAAGTCGTGCGTGCGGCGTGTTCCAACCCACGCTCACTTGTCTTGAGCCGTCATATGAACATCCTGGCGCGATGGTTTTCTTTGGCGTCAGGCGGCGACCTGGCGGGCCTGGCGGTGGGCCGCTTCGCATACCTGCACGAAGGTGGGCAGGGTCAGCCGTATGGTTTCCATGCGCTCGTGCAACTGGTGGAAGTGCAAGCAGATTATCGCCTTTTGAGCTGTGGGTTGCGGATTACCCCTGGTCTTGATCGGGATGGTTGGCCAAGAAAAACCTCAATGAATTCTTGCGGCCCAGTGTTCACCGTGTTTTTGTATGTCTATGCTGCTCGCTATGCTGGCCCCGGTGGGCGTCTGCTTTCTACTGTGCTTTCTGCTGGCGCGCATCGCGGCTGGACGCGACCGGATCGCTCGTGACTGGCGATTGCATTGGATTCTGGCCGCGTTGGCCAATGGCATTTTTTTCGTGCTCATCGCTGAGATCGCCAGCGCGTTGGATTCATTGGACCGCACCACTGTTGCCTTGGCTTGGATCGGAGTGGACGCCGCCTTGCTCTGGCTGATCGCCTGGAAATTCAGAGCCGACGTCATCGAAATGGCATCGGTTGCAGTAAAGGACGTTTTGTCCGGCCTGAGCGTCCGAAAACTCAGAGCCCGCGTCGTCGGTTTTGATTGCGCGACGCGCTGGATTTATGGTTTGGGTCTGGGATTTGGATTATTTCTGGGCGTCATTTCGCTGCAGGCGCCGCCGTTTGTCTGGGATTGCAAGACTTACCACGTGCCCCGCGTCTTGAATTGGCTGCAGGACAAGAGTCTGCGGCCTTTTCCCACGAGCGATATCAGGCGGGTGGCCTACGATCCGGGCGCCGAGATAGCCTCGGCCACACTCTATTTGTTGGATGGCTCGGACCGGCCGATCAATTTGCCCTCGTGGTTTTCGGTAATCACCTCGGCGATCCTGGCCGGTTTTGTCACCGAACTGCTGGCTAAACTGTTTGGTGAGCGAACGGGACGGGAATGGCCGCAGGAAAAGGCCAGACTGGCCGGGGCCTTCTCCTTCCTCCTGGTCCTCACCATCCCCGAGGGCCTGATCCAGGCGATTTCCAGTGAAAACGATTTTCTGGCCGCGATGTGGAACCTTTCCCTGGCCTGCCTGACGGTTCTTTTTTTGCGGCAGCCGGGCAATCTCTTTTACGCCGCCGCCATGGGCCTATCACTGGCGCTTGGCATCTGCACAAAGGTCACGACATTTATCTCGGCGGCCCCGTTTTTGGTCGGCGCCTTTGGACTGCTGGCGTGGCGGCGGTTCTACCGTCCGGCGCTGAAACTGGCCGGCATCCTTGTTGCCGCCGTTACGCTCATCAACGCTCCGTGGTTAATGCGCAACTACAGTGTCTTTGGCCACCTGTTAGGCCCGGTCAGTGTCTCGGCTGCTAATGTCAATCCTTCCTTCAGTCCTGGCCGGGGCCTCGCCAACATTATTCGCAACCTCTCGCTTTATACGGCGACACCTTCGGCAACGGTCACCCAATCGCTGAACAACGTGCTGCGCGGTCTGGTCTTTTGCACGGGACGCCCGCTGGACGATCCAACAAGTGTCGTTCCTTACCGGGACGACCGCCAAGCCCTCCACTTTAGCTTGCCCGGTCCCGCCGTCATTGGGAACGGCGATGGTTTGGGAAATGTGCATGCCTGGCTGATGCTGGGTGCCTTGCTGATTATTGTCGGGCTTCCTCTCCGCAATGCCCTTGGGTTTCACGCCGCCGGCGTATGCATGGGGTTCTGTCTATCGTGCGTCTATTTGCGCTGGTACCCCTGGCTTTTCCGGCTTCACATTACCTATTTCGTGCTGGCCATGCCCATTGTCGCCATCGGCCTGGTCGCGATGGCTCGTCGCGCCTTTATTGTCGTCCTGGCCCTGCTGTGCCTGGCCAACGCGATGTTGATCCTGGTGTTCAACACTCAATATCCCATCTACGCCCCGTTCCTGACGCTTTCCCGCGAACAATGTCAGTTCGGCTCCAATCGGACCATGCATCGCCCGTTCATTGCGTTGGCCGAGGACATCATCGGGCGCGGTTGCACCAACGTGCTGCTCAAGTGCGAGACCTACCATTTCGATTATGGCTTGTGGGTCTGCCTGCATAACCGCGGCTATCAGGGCACGATCGAGGAATTTCTGGTCCAGAACGAAACCGCTCGATTAAGCCAGTGGAAACTCACTCCCCGGACAGCGATGGTTTTTATGGGAAGCCGCCCTCCCAACATGCCTGCCCTCAACATCGGCGGACGCGCGCAGCCGCTGTTGGAGATCGAGTATATGGGCTATTATGGAACCCTTGCGGCTTTATTTCCCTCGCCGTTCGCGGGCCATTGGTGCCGGCTGGTCGGGCCGGACAACCAGGCGGAACTTTCTTTCACTCTGCCCGACGCGAACGGAATCGGCCCGGACAAACCCGCGGACATTCATTTTTCCTGCAAACTCTTTGATCATGACGATCTTCCTCTGACCAACAATGTCCTTCGCTTTGTTGTGGGTAACTGCGTTGGTGACATTGATCTTCGCTCCAGTCCCCTTGACCTCAGCGCCATCGTCACTCAATCTTCATTTGTCATCAAATTTTTCCTTCTTGAACCCGTTCCGCCAAAAAAACACGCCGCCTGCCTTTCCGACCTGCAATTATCCTGGAAATGGGCCAAGAAACAACAACCGACGGCGCCCATTGGCACGGCGGCCACGAATGAATTGAAACTCAATTGAACATCCTGGCGTGGTGGTTTTCTTTGGCGTCAGGCGGCGACCTGGCGGGCCTGGCGGTGGGCCGCTTCGCATACCTGCACGAAGGTGGGCAGGGTCAGCCGTATGGTTTCCATGCGCTCGTGCAACTGGTGGATCAGGGAATGCGCGCCCATGCGGATGCACTGCCGATACCATTGCACCGCTTCCCGGCTCAGGGCGGGTTCCTCGGCGGCGACAAATTGATGTTGCGGGTCGTCCGCAAGCAGTTCGCAGAGCACCAGTGCCGCCCGCTGACGCAAGGAACCGGAGACCTGCGCCCGCCGCCACAAGGGCAGGGCTTGATCCACGTCGTGGTTGAGCAGCAGCGCCTCCGCCCGCTGCCGCAGCAGGGTCGGATCGTCGGGAAAATTGCCGATGGCCTCGGCCGTCCACGCGCGGGCGAATTCCAGGTGTTCGGGGCGGCTCAGGGCGATTTGCGCGCCCAAATCCCACACCCGCGATTCGGCCGGGTTCTCCGACGCCAGTTGTTGCAACAGTTTGAGGGCCTCGCCGGTGCGGCCTTCCGCGGCTTGGAAGCGGGCGAGGTCAAAGCGCACGGGGCGCGAGGACGGGTCCTCGGCCAGGGCGGCCTCGAAGGCAAGCCGGGCGGCCTCGGTCTGCTTGAGGGCCGCCAAGCACAGGGCCAGGCAGTGTTGCGGGCCGGCTTTGAGAATGTCCGGGTTGATCGGGGACAAGGCTGGGCGATGACGCTTGGCCAGGCATTGGCGCATCTGTTCGGCCGCCTCGGCGGGTTCTTTGAGTTCCATCAGCGCCAGGCCCAGGCTGAAATGTTGCGAGGCCGTCAGGCCGCCGGATTTGGCGAAGGGAATCTGCCAGAGTTGGACGATCTCGGAAAACCGTTTGGCCGCCAGGAGATGGGTCGTCAATTGCGTCAACAATGTTTCCCGCAGTTCCGGCGTCACTTCCTCGGCGGGCTGGGCGGCCAGCAGATGGAAGGCCTCCCAGTAGCGTTCCAGGCCCGCTTCCAATTTTCCCGAACGGACCAATTCCAGGCCCAGGCTCATGACCAGGTTCGGCTCGCCGGGCAACTCCTCGATGGCCCGCTGCAGCAGGCGCAGATTGCGTTCGATCTTGTTCCGGCCGGCCACCAGGCCGGAGGCGTAGCCGTGGTGCAGCAGGGCGGCTTTGCCCAGTTGGTGTTTCAGGCCCCATTGCTGGCAGCGCACCTGGATGCTGCTGAAAGCCTGCTCGTGGACGCGGCCCAGGAAGAAGAGCGCCGGGGCGTTGCGGAACAGCCGCGGGACATAGCTCCGGCCTTCCTGCTCGCGGCCAATGTCAATAATCGGAAGCCGATAGCCCAGGACGCCTGATACGCGGATTTCGCCGGCGAGGACCTCCGCCTGCTCCGGCAGCAGCTCCTCGTCGGCGTCGAGAATCAGGACCCAATCGCCCCGCGCGTGTTCCAGGGCCGCGTTGCGGGCGGCGCTGAAATCATCGCTCCAGGCATAAGAATGGACCTCGGCCCCGTGTTCGCGGGCGATCTCGACGGTGCGGTCGGTCGAGCCGGTGTCCACGACGACGATTTGGGAGGCCAGGCCGCGCACGGAGCGAAGGCATTGAGCCAGGAAAGCCTCCTCGTTCTTGGCGATCAAACAGACCGAAAGCCGGGGGGCGGAGGTGGCGTGCTTGTCGGCCACGGCGGCTGGCAGTTTCATCCACTCCGGCTTGGAGTTGCCGCGCAGTGAGCCTTTGAGAAATTGCCTGGGCGGCGCCCAACCCGGCGCCATGTCGCGCGCCGTATGGCCGCAGCGCCGCGCCGAGTCCCCGTCGCCCGCGGCTTGGGCGATTTCCGCCAGCAGCAAATAGGCCTCCGGATGATAGGGACGGCAGCTTATGGCCGCCGCAGCCGCTTCCCAGGCGGCGGGCCATTGCCTTTTCCGGAATAAATCGCGGGCCTGGCCCAGTTGGCCCAGGAGCGCGCAAGGCGGAAGTGTGATCGCCGCCGTTTTGCGGGCAGGCGCTTTTGGCGCTGCCTCGGGCAGCGTTTTGTCCACCCAGCACCGGCCTTCAAGCGTGCAGGCATGGCTCTCCTTCAAGTCGGGCAGAGGCAGACTCAGGGACAGTCCGGCCGGCGCGGCGGCGGGCTGGCGGTATCCTTTGTCCAGGGAAGCCTCGGCGGGCAGGCCCCACTTGGCTTTGAACAATTCCCAATTGCGCTCCATGCTGGCGCGATAATCAATCCGCGCCGCCTTGAATGTCTGGCCGCCGGTGTGATGCACGTAGGAATCCAGCGCGATGCGCAATTTGAATCCGGCCAAACCGGCCCGCAGACAGAGATCGTCGTCCTCGAAATTGCCGCTGCCGAATTGCGGGTCCAGGCCGCCGATCTTCTCCACCACGGCCCGGCGGAGCAGCAGGCAAAAGCCAACCAGCCGCGCCGCCTCGGTGGATTGGCCGGCATGGGCGGCGCTCCATTGGGCGGCAAATTTGGGCAATTGGTCCAGGCTGGAGTAATTGGGGGAGGCAACTTGTTGGGGGCCGGACACCGAATTGGAAACCGACCCGACCAGGCCGCACTCCGGATAAAGCTCCAGCGTGGCCAGCATCCGTTCCAGCCAGCCCGGCGTGGCGACGGTGTCGTTGTTGAGCAGCAGCACCGCGTCGCCCCGCGCGCAAGCCAGGCCCTGGTTGTTGGCGGCGGCAAAGCCCAGGTTGGCGCGATTGAGAATGACGCGGGTGTGGTCGTGTTTGGCGGCGTACTGCCGGAAAAACGCACCGGTCCCGTCGGTCGAGCCGTTGTCAACCAGAATCAATTCATGGGGGAGGGGGGTGTGTTTTTCCAGGCTGGCCAGACATTGCTGGGTGTCGCGCAGTTGGTTGTGCGCCAGGATGATGATGGAGACCAGCTTGCCGGAGGGCGGCAAATACAGGCGCATGGCCGACGTGGGGGTGATGCGGCTTTTGCCCTCCGAATCAATAATGACGTCCGGACTGGCTTTTTCCAGCCATTTCCGGTGGAACCGTTGCACGTTGTCCGCCGCGCGCAGGAACCGCTCCGAGCCGCTTTGGGATTCATAATGGATCACCACGCTGGCCGGCTCATAGACGGTGAGCCAGCCCCGCTCCTGGAAGCGCAGGCACAAATCCACGTCCTCGTAGCCGTTCCAGAACTGCTCGTCGAAGCCGCCCGCCTGGTCGAAATGCGATTTGCGGGCCAGCATGCACGCGGCGGTCACCGCCTGATAGACCCGGCGCTGGTTGGCCAGCGGAAAGTCCGCTTTCTCCCTGGCAAAAAGGTGAAAGGCCAGCAAGGGATCGTGATCCCAGCAATCGGCCAGCGCCACGCCCGCGTGCTGAATGGTGCCGTCGGGATAAAGCAGTTTGGCGCCCACCGCGGCGACGGCTGGATCGGCCTTGCCCAGCGCGAAGAGCGCGCCCAGCCAGTTGGACTGTACTTCAGTGTCGTTGTTCAGGAAGACAACGTAATTGCCCCGCGCCGCCCGCGCTCCTTGATTGCAGGCTCTGGCGAAGCCGGCGTTTTCCGGATTCACAATTGCCCGCAGGCGTCCCGCCGACTCCTCGGCCCGCAGGAATTCGGCCGTGCCGTCGGTCGAGCCGTTGTCCACGACGATCACTTCGTGGCGCGGGGCCGGCGTCTGGGCGAAAAGGGCCCGCAGGCATTGACGGGTCAGGTCCAGGTGGTTGAAAACGGGGATGATGATGGAAACGGCGGGGTCGGGCACCTGGACGGGAGGGATGGGTTGTGCGGCCGCCTTTGCCCCCGGAGACGCGGTCGGGCCGCTCGTGTGCGAAATGGCCCGGTCTTTGGCGGCTGGAGGCAACCCGGCTGCCGGCCGGGCGGCGGCAGGGCGGCACTGGCAGGCATCCAGAAGGGCTTGGGCGGCCTTGGTCTCGTTGGGCAGAGAGAGGTTTTCCGCCAATTGCCGCGCCAATTGAAGCACTTCGCGGCTTCGCCCGGCGTCGTGCGCCATCATTTCCTTTCCCGCCTCCAGCAAGGTTTGGAGGATCAGGATCGGATGCCGGGTTTTTTCGGCGGCTTTGACTGCATCTACGAACAGGCGCACCGCAGCAGCGGGTTGGTCAACGGCCGCCAGCGATTTGGCGGCGGCGATCAAAGATTTGATAGGTGTCACCAGGTTTGCGTCAGCGGCAGCCTGGCGGTATTTGGTGATAATGATGGGAACCAGTTCCTTGAGCAAAGAGTCACTCTCAACCAGTTTGCCCAGGGAATCTTCGTAGGCCCGGCCTGCTTCCTGGTGCCGCATCCGCCTCTTGAGCAGGTCGCCTTGGAACATCAGCAGCGAAGCGGCCGCTCTCTGGCGGGCAACGCCTGCTTCGGCTGGCGCGGCGGCGCCCGGGCGGCGGCCGCTGGCGCCGAACGTGCGGTAAAGGGCGTCCCATTGCTTTGCGCCCACATCCAGACAGTGTTTGGAGCGGACTTCCTGGTAGGCCTCTTGCGCGATGGCGCGGCGAAGTGAGGCGTCTTTTATGAACCGTTGGAGAGCAGCGACCCAGGCTTCAGTGCTGTTATCCACCAGCCACCCAGTCTTCCCATGCACCACCGATTGGGTGTAGGGAGTGATTGCCGAAAAAATCCCCGGCACGTGGCAGATGGAGTATTCCAGCCATTTTAGGTCGCTTTTGGCATGGTTGAACGGATGATCCAGCAGCGGCGCCACGGCCAGATCAATCTGGCTCTTGAGAAGGTCTCTGGCGTGCAAACGGACATCGGGTTGGGAACCGCGCACCAGCCGGACGCCCTCCAGACCCTGCAACTCCTTGGGCAGATAGCCCCAGAACTTGAAGATGACTTTGCCCCGGTATTCCCGCGCGATCTGGCAAATCGCCGGCTTGATGATGGCCAGGTCTTCATCATGGGTGGCAGTGCCGAACCAACCGACCACGCACGGGCCGGCCGGGTTTTCGGGCGCGGGCGAACCGCCGCCCCAGATGTCCAGATTGATGAAATTGGGCAGGATGTGCGTCTTCTCCGCCGCTCCGGGCCGCCTGGCTTCCAACGCCTCGCGCAGCGGTGCGGTCGTCACGGTGATGAAGTCCGCTTCGTCCGCCATGTCAAGAACATCGGGCGTGATCGTTTGGCAATAGGCGTGATTGGGATTGGAGCGGGGCACATTGAACAAGAGGTCATCCAGTTCAAAAACGATGATTTTCCCCAACGTCCGGCCCGCCCGCACAATCTCCTTGCAGAACCTCTTGTCGGCGAATTCCCGGTGGATGACAAAAACGTCACAGTCCAGCAGCTTCTCAACGTCCAACTCCGGCTGGCTGGGCGTCACGTAGTGCAGCGTCATGCGCTTCTCCTGCTCCAGCAGGCTGATGATCCCCGCTAGGCGCAGCAGAGCCACCGCGGCGCCGGGCGGCTCATGCGAAAAGACGGCGACATCCAGCGCGCTCTTCTTCAGTTTCCGAAACAGCAGGGCTTGGGGCGTGACAAATCCCGGCTCAAAACGGAGGTCGGGGTAAAAATCATGCCGGGCAAAGACTTCCTTCCAATAGGCCGGAGGGTGGACGTTGATGTGGGTCGGTTCCTCGTACCCGGTCGCGGTGGAGGAAATGGGACTCGAGGAAAAGATGACCGTTTCGGCATGTTGGCAGAAGTGCCGGATCATTTCCTCCCCTTCGGCTTGGCTCAGGTGTTCAGCCACCTCGATACAAGTGATCAAATCATACGATCTATCCAATGGGTCACTCGCCCCTCCAACCTCGCAGAAAGGCCGAATGTCCTCCCGAACCTGGGAAATGGCGTATTCGGAGATGTCCCGCCCCCAGGCCTCCACGCCCAAATCGCGCAGATGCTCGACCAGAAAGCCCTTGGCGCAACCCATATCCATGACCGTCGCCGGTTTGAATCGCTCGACTATGGTCTTGGCCATGGTCGAAAAGTGCTTCATCCAGCTTGGCTGGGATCGGTCGTACGGGGCGGGGCCATGCCGGCCCGGAGTCTCATAGTATTCCTTCCCGTATTCCTTCTGCGCCTCGGAATGGTTGCTCATAGGTGCTTTGACAAGCGGCCGGTTGGGTTGGGATAGAGTCCGGCCCGGGTCCCTCTCAGGCGGCCACCAGCGCGCGCCACGATGGAGGCATGTTGCGCTCCACCTCGATGTTCTCAAATCTTTTGCTCGACCGGATGCCGGCGCTCTTCGCCCATTTTGCCATGCGGTTGACGCCTTCCTGGAGCGAGATGTTGCGAATCAGATCGCCAAAAACCGCCTGGACTTTTGCGTGCGAGGAGAAGGCGTGGACGACTTCCTTGCGCGGGTCAAGATGAATGATCTCCGGCTCCACTCCCATGGCCTGCGCCACCGTCCGCGCCAGCTCGCACACGGCATACGGCTGGTCGGCCCCGACGTTGAAAACCTGGTTCAATGAGGCGGGGCGGGCCACGGACTGGGCGATGACAGGAGCGACGTCGCTGATGTAGCTGAAGGCCCGCGTTTGCAAACCATCGCCAAAAATGGTCATCGGTTTGCCTTGCATGATCTGGTTCATGAAAATGCCGATCACGTTCCGGTAACGGTCTCCCAGGTTCTGGCGCTCCCCATAAACGTTGTGCGGACGGAAAATGACATAATCCAGCCCGAACATCTCGTGCGCCTCGCGCAGGTCCATCTCAACGGCGTACTTGGCGATGCCGTAGGGGTCTTCGGGCTGGGGCGTCATGGTCTCCGCCATCGGAACCTGGTTGGCTCCATAGACGGCGATGGAAGAGGTAAAGACGAATGTGCGCACCGTCCCGGCGTTGACGGCGGCGTTGATCAGATTGACGCTCCCAATGAGGTTGTTGGTGTAGTTGAATCGCTTGATGAAGTGGCTCAACCCTTCGGCCGCGTAGGCCGCCAAATGGAAGACGTAATCAATCTCGTACTCTTGGAAGAGCCGGTTAACCAATCCTTCGTTGGTGATCGAGCCTTCCTGGAACTTGACGCGCGAATCCACGTTTTCCGCCAATCCGCCTGACAGATCGTCCAGGCCGACGACCTGATGCCCCAGGCGGATCAATTCATCGGCCACGTGCGAGCCAATGAAGCCCGCACAGCCGGTGACCAGCGAGGTTTTGGAATTCTCGTTCATCGTCGTGGTGAGGGTTTGTGAACTGTCAAACACATCTAATCAGCCGGCTGGAGAAGGCTCATCACGTTTTGCGGCAATTGGCCGGCCTGCGCAGCCAGGGCGCTGCCCGGTTGCCGTGCCATGTCCTGCCGCGCCAGTTCGACCGCCTGCGCCGCCCCGGCCGGATCCTGGATTTCCCACTCCGCCTCCGGCGCGCCGGCGGGAAGATCCGTCAAGCGTTGCAAGGACGGATCAATCGTGCTGGCTGCCGATCCGTCGCTCATGGTGGCCAGGGGTTGAGAGGCGGCCGTGCCGGCCTCCGCCCGATGGAGGCGGCTGGCTGGGGAGGTGTCAGTGGAGAGATCAGTGGTGATGAGCATGGGGCAATGGGCTTCGGACCGCGGCCACAGGGTGCAGCCTCGGCGTGGGTTTGGAGGAGAGCCGCGGCGCCCTGGCCACCGTTTGCGTCAGGGCTTCCTGATTGTTCTTTTGAATTTCATCATAGACCTCCTGCCGATGCACCGGGATATTCGCCGGCGCTTCGATGCCCACTTTGACCATGTCCCCGTCCAGGCGCATGATTTTGACGGTGATGCGGCCGTCAATTACGATGCTTTCGCCGGGCTTGCGTGAGAGGATGAGCATAGGCGGTGGGGCGCGACAGGAGTTTCAAGAAAGGGGCAGTGGATGCCGGATGGCGTACTCGGCGGCGTTGACAGGGATGACCTGTTTGCCGGTCAGAGTGCGGCGATTGATGACAATGGGCCCCTTCAAATTGACGGTGGCCTGCCCCTTGCCCCGCAAGGTCACGATGTTCAGGACAAAGGCGTCGGAGGGGTCGTTTAAACCCAGAAAGGCGACATCCAGGTCGCTCAGGTCCGGCCGGTAATCGGCCACCACATAATGAGGCGGCACCACCAGGAAGGCCTGTTTGGCCTCCCCCACCATCTGGAACCACATGAACGGCTCCTCCTCGGGCCGGGTCAACAGCACGTAATTCTTCACGCGCTCGAACCCCAGCAATCCGTAGGGCAGCTCAATGATCTCGTTCCCGTTAGTCGCGTGCCGTTCGGTTGGCATCAGTTCTAAGGTGTTCATCTATTTGCTTTATCCGCCATTGCCCTTGAGCAAAGCCCATGCCACTAGCAATTGTGCGCCCTTTTTTGCCCTATCCACCCCCTCCAAGGCCGCCAAAAGGTAAAAATGACCCCTCCCACACGCGAAAACGGACATATTTTGCCGCCGGGCGGCCACCCTGGGCCACCTCACTGTCGAGGATTACCGATTGCCTCCTGGCACCCCTCCAATTCCTCAATAGTCAGTCACGCGCCGGCCAGAGGATCACTACGGCTTTGCTCGCTTAAACAGTCCGCCACCATGGAGCGCCTTCATGCGCAACGCATGGATTTTATGGTTTGACGATTAAGACGCTGCAATGAGCGTGGTCGCTGATCCGATCGGCCGTATCGCCCAGGAGACGTCCCCAAAGCTCCGAGTGGTCGCTGTGGCCCACCACCACCAGATCATAGTGTCCTTCGTCGGCTAACTTGACAATGGTCTTGGCCGGATGTCCACGGCGGCTATCGCACTGGATCCGGATGCCGTGTTGCGCGGCGACTTCCGCCACTTCCTTTTGCCTCTCCTTGAAGTATTCATCGGCCGCTTCGGCTTCCTCCTCGAACTCGCCCGGCAAGTCGGAGTGGCGGGGCAGGGGTTCCCGCACCCAGACGGCGGTGATCTCCGCGCCGGCCAGTTTGGCCATGACGGCGGCGCGTTGCATCGCCGCCTTGCCTCCTTTTGAGCCGTCGTATCCCACAAGTATTTTCTGAAACATTTCGCCTCACTTTCCGCTCGGCGCCGATGGGCGCGGGTTGTTGCGGTTGATTCGCTCGCTGTAAATCCTGCCCCATGACACCATCGTTTCAAGGGTCGGCTCGAAGAATTTCTGCGCAATGACCGTCGGCACAAAGGCGCTGAGGATGACCACCGTGACCAAGATGGAATACTGCCTCTGGTCAATGATCTTGTTCTGCAGGCCGAAGAGCGCCGAAATCGTGCCGAAAGTCAACCCGGTGGACATGAGCAAGGTGGTGTAATTGGCCTCGCGCGCCCCCATGAAGAACAGGCGCGACAACGGCAGCACGCCGACGACCTTGGTGGCCATCTTCAAAGCCAGCAAAACCACGATGACCCCCAGCGCCGTCCAGAGCGCCGGCAGTGACACGAAGGAGCCGGCGCGAATGAAGTAGAAGGGCGTGAACATGGCGAAGGCGATGCTGCGCATCCGATGCACCAGCGTTTTGTCGCGCAGGAACACTCCGGCCACAACCAGGCCGATGAGATACGCCGGCAGGACGGCCTCGCTTTTGGCCGTGGACGCCAGTCCGCCCAGGAAGAACAGGACGAAGAAAATGAACTTGATTTCCGGCTCACTCACCCGCGTCGCTCCCATGCGCGTGACGATGAATTCGGTCCACCTGGGCATGAACCAGAGCGTCAGACACGTCACAATGACGAACGCCAGCAGCCAGCCGTTGAAGTTGGCGAAGATCAAACCCAGCGCCAGCACCGTGCCGAGATCGTTAATGAAACAGGCCGCCAAAATCATTTTGCCCAGCGCCGTTTCGCTTTGCCGCGTCTCGATCATCACCGCATAGACCACCGCCACGGAGGTCGTGGAGAGCGCGATGCCGGCAATCTGGGCCTGATGCAGCGGCCAGCCCAGAACAAATTGAGCGAAGACCCAGACGCCGGCGAAGGGTAGCAGAAACGCAGCCGCGCCGATGGCCATGCTGGCCCGGAAGTTGGCCCGCAGTGATACCGGATCAATCTCCGCTCCGGCCAGAAAGGTCAGCACCCCGCTGCCCAGCATGGCCAGGAAGTTGGTCCAGTCAGTCGAGCGCAGTATTTGCTGGCCCTGGCCAAAATGGATGTTGCCGGCCGCAACACCGACCACGATTTCGATCAGCGCCACCGAAATGCCGACGCGGATGGAAACCAGGCTGGCCAGCAAAGCCAACCCCATCCAGATCGCCGCGATGAACCAGATGTTGTCCATCCTGCACGGGAGTTGTCCAAGTTTACGCGGTTCTATTAGCTGCCGGGGGCGTACCCCTCTTCGCCGTGTTCGGAGATGTCCAGGCCCGCCACTTCCACTTCCACCGTCGGGCGCAGTCCCACCAGGGCTTTGACAACGAAGGCAATGACCGTCGTGCCGACGACAGCCAGGAGGAGAGTCACGCCAATGGCTTTAAGTTGCTGGAACACAAGCGGCTGGGTGCAGGAATCCTTCACATAATCCTTGAGGTTGTTGGCCAGGTTCGCGTTGACGCTGTTGCGTGCCAAAACCCCGGTCAGCAACGCCCCGAGGGAGCCGCCCACCCCGTGAACTCCAAAGGTGTCCAGCGCGTCGTCATAGCCAAACCAGCCCTTGACTTTGAAGCAGAAAAACCACGGAATCAGCCCGGCTGCAACGCCGATGCCCACCGCCCCGCAGGGCGTGACAAACCCGCAAGCCGGGGTGATGACCACCAATCCGGCCACGGCCCCAGAACAAAACCCCAGCACGCTCGGCTTGCCCCGCGCGATCCACTCCGCCATCGGCCAGGAAAACGACGCCACCGCCGTCGCCAGGGTCGTGGTCGTGAACGCGTTGGCCGCGATCACATCCGCCGCCACGGCGCTGCCGGCGTTGAAGCCGTACCAGCCCACCCAGAGCATGCCCGTGCCGATCATGCAGAGCACCATGCTGTGCGGGGCCATGTTCTCTTTGCCAAAACCACGGCGCTTGCCCAGGATCAAACAGAGAATCAAGGCCGACCAGCCCGATGTCATGTGGACCACCGTGCCGCCCGCGAAATCAATTGCTTTGATTTTTGCCAACGGGTTCCCATAGCCGTTCATGAAGCCGTCCACGCCCCAAACCATGTGCGCCTGCGGGAAATAGACCACCAGCATCCACAAAACCATGAACAGGCATACGGCCGAGAATTTCAGACGCTCGGCCACCGCCCCCAAAATCAGCGCCGGGGTGATGATGGCGAACATCAATTGATACATTGCAAAGACATTCTGCGAAACCCAGCTCGAGTAAGCGGTGTTCGGACTGGAGTCCACGCCGTTGAGAAAGGCGAATCCCAATTTGCCAAAAAACGGGTTCCCGTCGTGGAAGACCAGACTGTAACCGCAGAGCCACCACAAAATGGTCACCATTCCGGCGATAAAGCAACATTGGGCGGCGACCGACAGGATGTTTTTCCGCCGCACCAAGCCGCCGTAGAACAGAATCAGGCCCGGCAACGTCATGAACAGAACCAGCGCCGCGGCCGTCATTTGCCAGGCGTTATGGCCCGGTCCCGGCGCGGGCGTGAAGCTGTTGGCCTTCTCGTCATAAGAGCCGAGTTTTGAACTCACGGTGTTGGTGGCATCCGCCACGCGCGCTCCGTTGTTGACGTAAGCCTCCAAATCCGCCACCCGCTGCTCCAGGGTCGGCTCGGCCCTTTTGGGAGCGGGCTGGTCCGCCGCCTGGAGGCAGGATTGGTTGATCAGGAAACTTCCGGCTGCGGCCAGACATAGTGCGAGTAATCGTTTCATTTCGTAGCGTTTTCTTGACTGAATTGGGTTGGGTTCAGACTGCCTTTTCCCCTCTTTCCTCGGTGCGGATGCGCACCGCCTCTTCGATATTGGAGACAAACACCTTGCCGTCCCCGATCTTTCCGGTCTTGGCTTTATTGACAATGATGTTGACAATCTCTTCCGCCCGCCCGTCGGCCACGACCACTTCGATTTTGATCTTGGGCAGCAGATCAATGGTGTATTCACTGCCGCGATAGACTTCCGTGTGGCCTTTCTGGCGTCCGAATCCCTTGGCTTCGATGACCGTCATCCCCTCAATGCCCGCTTCGCGCAGGGCTTCCTTCACTTCGTCAACTTTGAACGGCTTGATGATCGCTTCGATTTTTTTCATGGCTTAAAAAACTCTTAAAAGATGTCGAAAAACGCGCCTTTCGTCCCCGGTGGCGGGAACTCCAAACAGGCCAAGATCAGACAAATCTTCAACCGCTCCATAGCAGGATTGCCGCTGATATAGGTCCGGCTCCCTGCATTTGCAAGCTTTTTCCCAGAGGGAGCTTTTTTCATCGCCGGCCCTGCCCGCGATGGCGGCGGCGCGGCGCCCGCATTATCAATCGCGCAGCGGAAATTTCCTCAAGCCGGTGAACTGGCAGAATATCCGCGCCACAAAAAGCGGGTTGTTTTTCAGATAACGCTTCCACAAGCGTTGAGGCTCGCACCAAAGGCGGAAGGACCACTCCAGGCCGGAGCGTTGCATCCACCTGGGCGCCTGGCGGATTTTGCCCGCGTGGAAATCGAACGCCGCCCCGACGCCCAACATGAGCGTGACCTCCAAACGATTCAAGTATTGCGCCATGAACCGCTCCTGCTTGGGCGTGCTCAAGCCGACCCACATAAGGTCGGCCCGCGCGGCTCGAATCCTCTCCCGGAGATCTTCTTGTTCCTGGGCGTTCAACGGACGAAAAGGCGGTTCGTAGGCGCCGGCGATTTGCAATTTGGGAAATCGCTCCGAGAGCCGCCGCGTCAGCATCTCCGCCGTCCCGTTGGCGCCGCCATAAAAGAAATGCCGCCAGCCCGTCTTCTCGGACAAGCTCATCACGGCCAGCATCAAATCCGGGCCGTAAACCCGGTCCATCTGTTTGTGCCCCTGCCATCGGCCCACCCACACCAGCGGCATGCCGTCAGGCGTGCAGAGAAAGGCCCGGTTGAGAATCCGCCGGAATTCCGCGTCCGTCTGCGCTTCCGAAACGCCATGCACGCCTGTAAGGCAGACATAACCCTTTTGCCTCTTTTCCAGCGCCCGGGCGATTTGCTCCAAGGCGAGGTCCATGTTAATGGGACTCACCGCCACGCCCAAAACATTTGCTGCATTGGCATCAATAATACGCCGCACAGGTTATTGGGCATGAACGCTAAAGTCAATTCGCCTTGCCCTTTACATCGTGACTCCATGAATTATACGATACAGCAAATGAAGAGTTCGCCCCGCCCCCGCTAAATGGCCTATGGTTTCGCCACCCAAATACAATTCGCTCACTTATTCGCTGGCCGATCAGTCCTTTGCGCGCACCAAGTCCGTGGGCATCTTCAATGTCTCCATTGATCTTCTCCACGCCCTGGCCAGACGGCCTCAATGCCCGCCGCTGACGCTGCTGGCGAACAGTTCCCTCCGTGATAAACTCGCCTTGCCGACCACGGTGCGCACTGAGTTTCACGATCTCGCCCTCTGCGGAAACTCTGGCCGGATTCTGTGGGATCAGTTCGCCGCTTACGCCGCCGCCCGGCGGTCGGGCAATGAGTGGCTGATGCTCCCAAAAGGTTTTGGGTCCTTCGCCCGGCGCTGCCCGGTGCGGTTGGCTCCCCTCATCCACGATGTGTTGCAGGATCACTACGACCGCCACTATCCTCACGAGGTCGGCAGGCTTGAGACGGCCTATTTTCGCGCCTCCCTGCGCGCCTCTCTGCGCCAGGCGGACGTGATTTTCACGCCCACACAATTCACCAGCCGCGAAGTCCAGCGCGTGGCCCGCCAAAAAGGCTGGCGGGTCCCTCCTCTGGTCTGTTGCGGCGAAGGCTTTGTCCGCCCCGCCCCATCGCCCATCACAGAACGCCGCGACGTCGTTGTGCTGGCCAGCCGCTTTCCATACAAACTCACCCGCCAAGCTGTGGAGTTCTTTTCGCGCTGGCACCGGGAGAACCCATCCTCCGAGTCCGTTCACTGGATTGGTTCCCTTCCCCAAGGACTGCAACTGCCCGCCCTCCCCGGATTCCGCGCGCATCCGCGCTTGCCGGAGAGCGAATTCCGCCAGCTCATGGGCCGCGCGCGGGTTGTTCTCTTTACCTCCGAATACGAGGGCTTCGGCCGCCCGCCCGTCGAAGCCGTTCTGGCGGGGGCCTCTCCGGTCTATTCCGACATCCCCGCCACACGCGAGGTCATGAGCGGTTGCGGTTGCCCCTTCGACAACGGCGATTACCAGAGCTTCGCGGCGGCGCTCCGCCAGGCCCTGGCCACTCCTCCGGCACAACTTCAACTTTGGGCCAATGAATTGCTCGCCCGCCACAATTGGGACTCCGTGGCGGATCGTGTCCTGGCCGCGCTGAGCCAAACTTGGAAATCATCCAAAGCCTGTTGACCGGACGGAGGCAGGACTGATACGCTGTCGCGCATGATCGCCAAACCAAAAGTTTTCCTCAGCAAGCTCGCCGATGATTACCCGGGGCCGGTTGAAGCCGGTCTGGCCTGCGTCGGGTTTTTTGAAACAGTCCCCGCCGGCGCCACCGTTTTTCTCAAACCTAATTTCACTTTTCCCAACTACCGGCCCGGCGTCATGACTTCCTTCGCCTGCGTCAAGGCCACGACCGAATGTCTGCTCGCAAAAGGATACAAGGTCATCATCGGCGAGGCCGAAAGCGGCGGCTACAACCCATTTTCCATGGATGCGGTCTTCGAGCAGATGGGGATGAACGAATTTGCCAGACAATCCGGCGCCCGCCTGGTCAACATCAGCTACACCGAACCGGAAATCCTCAAGATCAGAGTCGGCCGCCGCAAGCTCTCCATCCCCGTGCCCAAACTCCTGCTCCACGACATTGACACATTTATCACCCTGCCCGTGCCCAAGATCCACATGAACACCCGCGTCTCGATGTCCATCAAAAACCAATGGGGCTGCATCCAGAATCCCAACGAACGCCTCAAGCTCCATCCTTTCTTTGCCGAAGTCATCTTTGAAGTCAACCGCCGCCTGCCCAAAGCCCACTCCATCATTGATGGCCGTTACGGCTTGAACGGTTCCGGTCCCATGCGCGGCGATGTCGTTGATCTCAATTGGCTGCTCGTCTCCAACGATCTCGTGGCGGCCGACCGCGTCTGCTGCAAGCTCATGCAAATTGACGAACGCACCGTCAAACACCTCCAGTATTTTCGCCGCCAAGGCTGGTGGACCAGCTTTCAGGAAATCGCCCTCAATCAGGACTGGGAACAGTTCAAGACCGTTCCCTTCCATCTCACCCGCCAATGGACCGATCTTCCCGGCCTTTTCTGTTTCAACAACTCCTTCCTGGCATGGCTCGGCTACCATTCCCCTCTCGCCGGCCTGGCCCACCGTCTCCTCTACCTTTTCCGCAAACCCTTCTACGATTACGCCGCCGCCCGCACCAACGTCGAGGAAAAGTGCGGCCCGGCCAGTCGAAAACCGTGAATTGGGTCGCCGCGGACGCTCCGCTGTTACGGTCCGAGCAGCCCCATCCGCTCTTTCCAAATAAAGGTCGGCCGTTCAACGTGATGGATCACCCGCCGTTCGGGGTTTTCCAACGTGTAGATGGCGTAGTCAAACGGCTTTTGCCGATAGCTCCCGTCCATAAGCCGCCTGAGCCGATGCCGCCAGACCAGCAACGGGGCCAGATGGCGAGCCCACGCCGGAGCCGCCTCCGCCATCAACTTCTTCTCTCGTTGCGCATTGGCGCCCAAATTCATGTTGGCACCCGTATCGGCAAACACGGACAGATACCGGCGCACAATGCCCATCCGCACGCCACCTGCCATGCAGCGCAAGACCCAGTCGGCGTCTCCCAAATCCCTCCATTTGATGTCAAAAAACAGCCCCTGTTTGTCCAGAATCTCGCGCCGAAAGAAAGTCGAACACGTGAAGGTCGGCAATTGGGAAACCATAACGTGATACCTGGAGGGCAACTGAACCTTGCGATAACAGATAAACTCCCCTTTGGGCCCCACCACCACGCAATCACCGAAGAGCAGGTCCACTTCCGAATGCCGCTCAAAATGGTCCCCCACCGCTTGCAATGCCCCCGGCAAGTATTGCTCATCACAATTCAAATACGAGAGGATTTCCCCCGACGCCCTCCTTAAGCCGCGATTGACGGCGTCATACATGCCGCCGTCCTTCTCCGAGCACGCCCTCACCCGCGGGTCCGTCAGAAGCCAGTCCAAAGTGCCGTCATCCGAGCATGCGTCCTGCACGATGTGCTCAACCTCAACCCCTTGGTCGGCCACGGAAGCCACGCACAACTTCAGCCACTGTGATTGGCGGAAACTGGGCGTGACAACCGAGAAGCGCATGCCGATTTCAGGCCCGCTCCAGCGCCGATGCGGGTTTGATGGTGAGGGTTCCGGTCATGGCAGATGGCGTCAAGCGACCGCCACAGGCACGGCCAACGAGGACGGAACGGCAGCCTGGCGTGCCACAGCCGGCTTGCGGCACACGCCGCCATTCAGGCTGATACTTAAACCCAGCATGCCGAGAAACAGCGAAAGTTGCGAACTCAAATCGCCAAAAATAAAAAAGAAAAAAAGGCATTGCGTCAGGAAGTATCCGAACAAAAGATCATTGATCAACCTCAACCGTGAATCCCCGTACCGGCGATTGCAATAGAGTACCTTGATTCCCGCCCCCAGCAGCCAGAGAAAGGCGAGCGCGCCCCATATCCCAAACGGGATTAAAACAGAAAGCGGCCCGTTGTGATAGTCTCCGACAGTGATCGCCACGGTGTAATTGGGCAGGACTCCCAGATCCACCGCCTCTGAGGCCAAGTAAAGATCCGTCGGATCAATCGCGTATCCCTTGCCAACCAGGAGGTACTTTGGTATCTCCGGCCGCACCACCCGCCACATTTCAAAGCGCCACTGGCTGGACCCCGCCGTCTCCGCGCGCACCTCGGGACTGACATCCACTGGCAGAAAAGCCACGGCCCGCTGCATGGCAAAGGGCATCTTGTTGGCGAACACCAGCATGGGAGCCGCGCACAAAATGCCCAAGCCGAGAAACACCGCCAGCAGCGGAGTCCGCCAAAAACCCTCGATTATGAACTGCACGACCAGCAGCACGCACAAAAAGGCGAACTCCGAACGGAAGCCGCTGAACAAACACGCCGCCAAGGCCGCGATCAACAGCAACAGCCTCCACGGCCTGTTCCATTGAAAAGCTCCACGGAAACCCCAACGCGCCAGAACAAAGCAAAGAAGACCTGTTCCGCAGGGACCCAGGCCGCCAAAGCGTTTCACGATGGTGTACCCGTAATCTGCCGCAGCCTGGCCGTACGCATAATCCGCAGATATAAAATAATACAGAATGAAGGCGGCCGGCCCCAGCGCGTAAGCCAGATTGGCCAAACCAAAAGACATTTCCGACAGGAAGAACCACTGCACTGTCCGCCCGCTTCTGGGAATGGAAATCGGCTGCGAAATCAAGGCAAAATAACCGATGACCGCGGCCAGCACGTCAACGTAGTGCCTTCCACCAAAACTACCGCTTCCCAGAGCCCGCACACCCACTCCGCCCCGCAGCTTTGCCGTCAACACCATTACGACCAACAGAAACAGAATCGGTTTGATCAATTCCGGCGCACGCAGGAATCTCCTGTGGCCCATCACCTGATTGACTATCCCCAGGCCAAAAGTCAGCCCCGCGAAGACAACCCAGAGGTGCAATTGGCCGGGCAAAAAGCCGGCGATGAACGCTGAATTCCAAAAAAAGATCACCAGCCAATGACTCCATTGCATCAATAGCGGCAGGGCGAGGACAAACAAGACCAGCCCGACCACCGCGATGCTGGCCACGTCGGGAGTCGCCACCAAATAGCCCAGCATCAAAGCCAGGGGGATGGCCACGACATATACAATCAGAAGGCGTTGAAAACTAAGCATCGTTTATCAAAATATGAGATTACGCCATGTATGGAGAGTGCCGCAATGAGATTCTTCGTCTTTTTCCCCGCTCTCCGTCCACCAGTTTCCGTCAGTGGGGCTTCCAATGCTCTTTACATCGTGCATCTCCTTCTTGCAGAATGGCAGGCACATTGGGTTGACTCGTTTTTTATGCCGTCAGAACTTTGAAAGCTCTGTGAAAATACTGATTGATAACCCGGAACCATTTCTGCTGGCCCACGGCGGGTTTCAGACCCAGATCGAACAAACCCGCCAGGCCCTTATCGAGTGCGGGTTGGAGGTTGACTTTTTGCGGTGGTGGGACCCGGCACAAAAGGGCGACGTTATTCATTATTTCGGCCGGCCTTTCCCGGCCTACGTCCGGGCTGCCCATCAGAAAGGACTGAAAGTTGTGTTCAGTCCATTCCACGGCGAAACCGGAGCGCGAAGCCCCTGGCAGTTGCAATTGCAAATGGCAGCCACCCGGCTGGGCGAGTCGTTTGTTCCATCCGAATTGCGGGTGAGACTCGCTTGGGAAACCTACCGGATTGCGGATGCCTGCATCGTATTGACCTCATGGGAGGCGCATTTGGTCCGTTACCTCTTCCGCGCTCCGTCGGAAAAGGTCCATGTCGTTCCAAACGGAGTGGAAAAGGTCTTCTCGCCTGTGCCAGGCGTCCTTCGCAGCCAATGGCTGGTCACCACCGGCACTATCAGACCCATGAAACGCCCGCTGGAAACAGCCAAAGCCGCCATTGAAGCGCAAACTCCATACTGGTTGATCGGCAAACCTTATGCCGAATCCGATTCGTACTATCAGCAATGGATCGCTTTGTGCCGGGCTTATCCTCAATGGCTGCGCTACGAAGGCAGTGTCGAAAACCGCGCTGAGTTGGCCGCCATCTATCAACAGGCCCGCGGCTTCGTGCTTCTGAGCGAGTGGGAATCATTGAGCCTTTCGGCCATGGAAGCCGCCGCCTGCGGATGTCCCCTTCTGTTGAGCGATCTGCCTTGGGCTAGATCCGCCTTTGGAACGGCGGCCAGTTACTGCCCTGTAACCGGCCTGCGAACAACCGCCCGGCTCTTGCGCGCTTTTTATGACCAAGCGCCGGCTCTGCCACCCCCTCCCCAACCCAAAGACTGGATCGCCGTCGGACAGATGCTCAAAGGCATTTATGAATCCGTTTGCGGCACCTCGTAATAAATCAGGTTGTCGCGGCGGATCGGACGCTGCTCAGATTACTGGAGGGAACCTCTCGGCGAGGCGATGGGGGCTTTGCAGTTCGCGATAATCTGGCGGTAGATCGCAACGTGCTTTTGCGCGATCTTTTGTGGATGAAAGCATCGCAGCGCCTTTTCTTTGGCTTTCGCGCCCAATTCCGCCAGCTTCGTGCCGTCCGCTAAAAATTCCGCGATTGCCGCGCGGATACTGCCTTCCATTCTTGGGTCGAAAAGAAGGCCATCGGTTCCATCCGCAATTAAATCCGGTACGCCGCCTACATTTGCCGCCGCCACCGGCAATCCCGCTGCCATCGCTTCCAGCACCGCCATCGGACAATTCTCTTCCAGCGACGGCAAGGCCAGAAGGCTGGCCCTGCAAAGGGCCGTTTGCAGGTCCGACCGGTGGGCGAAACCCTGGAAACGGCACCAGGGTCGCTCCCGCAGCAAGCGGAAAAACTCATTGGTATAGGCATCCGTCGTCCCCGTGCCGCCCACGAAAACCAGTTCGAAGTTTCTATTATTGGCCAGAGGATCCAACGCCCGAATCAATTGTGTCTGATTCTTAATCCTAAGAATATTGGCGACACATAGAATCTGGCGCGGAGAAGCCGGCTGCCTGGAGAGAGCAAAAAAACTGCTGTCCACCGCATTGGGCACAACCCATGTCGTTCGGGCCAGCAGGTCAACTTGCCGCCGGGTGTGGGTGCTGACGCAAATGACGCCTCCGGCCTTCGGCAGCGTTAACCTTTCCAACCGTGCCGCCAGCCACAGAAAAGACAATGGTCGCGCTGCGGTGATCTTGGCAATCTTCCGCATGTTCCCGTGAATCGTCACGACATTTGGGAAACCGGAATATACGGCGCATAAAGCACAGTACCGCTCCGTCCCTTGGCCGTGAACTATGTCCGGCTTGATCTCCCGTAGTTTTTTCCTTGCCGCCCGAATACATCCCAAGTAAGCGCCGCGCAGCCATCCCCACTTGGGTACGACCAGCGAGTAGTAATAAATGTTGTCGGCCAGCCGGGCTGGCGAACGGACTGCCTTGTGAACACATGAAACAATGTGAACCTCGCACTCCCGAATTCCGGCGAAGCCCTGCAAGAGCGCTTCCGGGGCCGAGCCGAAGCACGGCTCAGGCTCCGAATAACGCCGGGCATCTTCGCGATTATCCATCGTTATTATCGCCACTCTCATTGTGGCGCGAAATTATGGCAACAGGGCGCCATTGCCAAGGCCCAACGCATTCCGATTCATGCTGGATTGGGCAAGGGTCCCATGAGGCAACAGGCGGAATTCGCTCACAGTTTCTGCTGAAGAAGCAAAAAGAACTGGAGCGGGGCACCCATTCTCGGCCGTTTTCCCTTGACGGATCTGCGCCAGCCGTTCAGTGTGCGCTTGCTGGCAATGAAACCGATGAGTTCGGATTAACAGTATATCCCATCTGCGATTATTCAATGGCTTCCTGTTTCTCAATTGATCTGGACGTGGGGCCAGCCTGCCAACTTGCTCCCCGGGGTGCGGCAGTCGGGCTTTCGCGCGCCGCAGATTGCACCTGAACTATGATCTTCAATTCCCTGGTATTCCTGGTGTTTTTGGCCGTGGTGCTGGTTCTTTATTACCGGCTCAACCACCGCGGCCAGAACCGGATGCTCCTGGTGGCCAGCTATGTCTTTTATGGCTGGTGGGATTACCGGTTTCTGAGTCTCCTGCTCTTCACCTCGCTTTTCGATTACGTGTGCGCCCTCAAGATTGATGCCGAGAGCCGGCCTGCCCGCCGCAAGCTCTTTCTGGCCTCCAGCATTTTCGTCAACATGGGTGTTTTGGGGATTTTCAAGTATTACAATTTCTTTGCCTCCAGCCTGCGGTCCATGCTGGAGGTAATGGGCATCCATCCGAGTTTCCCCACGCTGCATTGGATTCTGCCCATCGGCCTCTCTTTCTACACCTTCGTCTCCATGAGTTACACCATTGATGTTTATCGCAAGGAGATTCCGGCCACACGCCAGGCTTTGGATTTCATGCTTTATGTGGCTTACTTCCCGCATCTGGTGGCGGGGCCGATTATGAGGGCTTCCGATCTCCTGCCCCAGTGCCAGCGCCGGCGCGTCATCAAGGCAGCGGAGGTTCAGAACGGAATCTGGCTCATTTTGATGGGTTATGTCAAGAAAATGGTCATCGCTGACCGCCTCGGCCAGTTTGTGGACTGGAGCTTTGCCCAACCCGCGGCCCCCTTTGACAATCTGAATGCCTGGGTCGTCATTTACGCCTTCGCCTTCCAGATTTACGGCGATTTCGCAGGCTATTCGGACATTGCCCGCGGTCTGGCCAAGATCATGGGGTTCGAGTTGGTGGTCAATTTCCGGGCGCCCTATCTGGTCTCCAATCCCGCTGCTTTCTGGCGCCACTGGCACATCAGCCTTTCGACCTGGCTGCGGGACTATCTCTACATCGGACTCGGGGGCAATCGGCACGGAAGATGGAAGACCTACCGCAACCTCATGCTGACTATGTTGCTGGGCGGCTTGTGGCACGGCGCCGGCCTGGCCTTTATTCTCTGGGGCCTTTTCCACGGCCTGCTTTTGGCCGTTCATCGCTTGTGGTCGGAATGGCGCGGTCTGCCGGCCCACGGGGCTGACCCTCAAGTCAGCGGATGGGGCGACAGACTCAAAATTCTGTTTATGGCGGCGGTATTTTTCCAGATCACCTGTCTGGGCTGGCTCCTCTTCCGGGCTGGTGGTTTGCGGCACGGGGTCAGCCAGTGGGCTGTCGTCCGATCTTATCTCCATGCGATGTTCCACGTTCAGGGAACTCACCTTTTGCCCAGCTTCATCGTTCCCGTGGCCATGCTTGGGGCGCTGGGGATGTTCTTTCAGTGGAGGAACGGGAAAATGAATGAGTTTTCCCAGTGGTCCGGCTCAAACAAGGCCTTTGCCGTCACAGCGGCGCTGGCCCTCATCGCGGTCATGGGTGTATTTGAGGGCGCGCAGTTCATTTACTTTCAATTCTAAATGACGAGACGAAGATTAATCATCTGGCTGGCCGCGATTCCCCCCGCGGTTTGGGTGCTCTTTGGGGCGTTGGGGAAACCGCTGGCCGGCGCGTTGAACGCCCGTTTCGGCAGCCGTGTTCTCCAGATGGCCGACGGCAAAACCACTGACTCGCGGATATTCATCCAGATGCGTTTGCGCGAGGCCGTGCTTCTTCTGAGCGCTGCCGCCCTCATCGCGTTGGCCCACCTCCTGGCTGCTGGTTTGATTAAACGAAGGACTTCTCCGCGCCTCGCCTGGATTTTTAGCGCGCTCAGCGGGTTTGTGTGCCTGAATGCGTTCGCCATCGTCGCCGCGCACACGGTGCTTTTCTGGTCTCTTCTGTTCACCGGCAAAGGCACCACTCACAATTTCACCCAGTACCAGGTTAAACGGGGCTTGATGCCAGAGATGCAGGCGCCCGCGCAGGCTGTTTTGCTGGGCAACAGCCAGACTCACGCGGAGATTGCCCCAGCCGTGCTCAATGACCGCTTGGGAATACATTTATGGACGACCGAATTGCACTTTCCCGGCAACAAAGCTTACGACATGCTGTTGAATTTGGAGGACCTTCCACCGGTCAAAGTGGATTACGTCATCTGTTACTTGAGTGAAGGCTATTTCTGCGGTGATTCCCAGTCCGAAGGAATGAAGTTTTTCCTCAACTTCCGTGATCTGCCGCAGTTTTACGCCATGCGTGGCGGCGCCACCCACCCCGGCCGTAATTTTGGCTACGGGCTTTTGGGAAATGCGCTTCCTCTGTTCCGCCTCCGGGATCCTCTTCTGGGCCGCATTCTGGGCTTTCGCATGATGAATTTGACCCAGGAGGAGTGGAACAAATCCTTGGACCAGAATTTGGCCCAGCGAGCCAGGATTGCCGCCGCGAGTTATCACCTGGGACCGGGCACGGTTTTTCAAGAGAAAGCCTTTGGCGCATTCGCCGCCAAATGCCGCCAACGCCATGCCGTCCTGATTGTCTGCTGCGGACAATTGAATCCCATCTTCGGCCGGGCCATTGATCCATCCGTCCGCGCTGAGATGCTGGCTTTCTTGTGCCGCCAGGCGGCCCAGGATACGAACATCGTGCTCCTTGAAGAGGCGCAGATGCCTCTGCAAACAGAAAAAGACTACGACGATCTGACCCACGTCAACCCGGCCGCACAGGTGCGATTCAGCGAGTTTATCGCCGGTGTCCTGGGAAATCTGATGCACACCAGTCAGTCAGCAGAACACGCTGCCCGTTGAACGGCTTTCCAGGCTTGACCCCTATGTCAAGTCCGGTGCAGCCGGTTCCAAAGTCTCGAAGACAAGCGGACGAAGCCGGCGCCTCCGATTCTGGCGCACTGCTGATAAACAGCATACTGCCAGTGCGGGGGACGGGAGAGCAAGAGCAATCGAACATGATAAGCCAGCAGGCGGGGCCGCAGTGACGCCCCGTGACGCAATAAGAATCGAATTGACATCGGGTTCTGTTTCTGAAATGCAACCCGGTCAAAGCGAATCTTGGAGCCCGCTGGCAGCAGTGCCAGAATTCTCTTCTGCTGGACAAACGTGGTTGATATGTGTCTGCCGTTGCGAACGGCGGCATTTGTTACCCTGTCCCAAGACTCATGGCAACGATTGTAGGCCACTACTATTGCCGTCTCCGCCGCGCCTCCTCGGGCTATAAGTTTGGCCCACATTTCCCAATCCCCACAAAAACAGGAACTCTCGCGAAATCCCCCCAGCTCTTTGGCCGTGCTGACTTTAAACAATTGGCCGGGAAATGGGAATGGACCGTACACTATATCCCGCAAGCCAATCCGTTGCCAATCCCCATGCACAGGCCGAAGCGGGATTTCCCCCGTTGGCTGACCGTGCTCGTCCACGAAAACGGTCTGCCCTCGATACAGAGCTTCGCCAGGGGCGTGACGCGCCAGATCAATCATCGCTTCGACAAAACCGGGCGCCAGATAATCATCATCATGCAAAATCGAAATCCATTCCGTTGCGCACACGTCCAGGCAGAGGTTCAAATTGCCAAACTGCCCGTGCCACTTCGGACTCTTGACATACTCGATCCTCGGGCCGAACTCGCCCTTTACAAGCGATTCCAACGTCGGATCTGGCCCAGGATCTTCCACCACCATCACCCGGACTGGAACCGACTGGTCGAGCGCGCTGCTGACAGCCTGTTTGACAAATTGGCGCCTCTTATAAATCGGGACCGCGATTGTAATTTGATTAGCGGATACGCTCATTTTGGCAATTCAACTTGAACGTGATCCTGCGCCTCCTTTGGCGAGCCATCTGCTCCTTCCGCCTGCTCCACTGCTGGATCTCCGCGCGGCTTGATGGCGCCAACGCGAAGGCCGCAGGTGGCGACACCGGATACCAAGGCGACGGCGGCCGCCATGGCGCCGATCGCGGCCGCCCGCCACGCGCTGCCCGCCATCGGCAAAAGCAAAGCGGCCACCGTTACGCTGATGGCGCATCCCAGCACGCCACGCCACCAGGCTTGCCACATCAGTTGCCCGCCTGACTGCTTTGTGGATTTCGCATAGGCATAAAACACAGGCGAAAAATTCCCTGCAACCGTTGACAGCAAAAACCCGAGCGCGATGCCTGTCATGCCTAGTTTTAAACCCAGGAGCAGACCCAGGACGACGGCCAGAGCCAGTTCGCGCTGTTGCAGCCGGGCCAGTGTTCTAAATTCCCCGGAACCCAAAAGCAGGTAGCCGGGGCCTGACCCGATGCCCGTAACCAACAACCGAAATGTCAACAAACAAATCAACACCTGTGGAGGTGTCCATTCCGGGCCCATATAGAACCGCAGAAACGGGCCGAGTGTGAAAACCATCGCTCCAACCGCGCTGCCAACGGTCAAAGCGTCAAAGCGCATTACGAAGCGGGCCAGCTTCTGATCGGCCTCACTCTTTTGTGTTACCAAGGGCCAGGCCACTTCCGCCACGGACTGAAGAAAGCTGCGTGCGATACCCAGAAAACGGAGGACGATCCCGTAAAGCGCCGCGTCCCGAGCGCTGCCGCAGATAAGCCCTACCATGACGATATCCAGCGAGTACAATAACAGAGTCGCGACCTGGAAACGAAAGCACGGCCACGCTGCCTGTCCAATCTCCCTTACTTGACGCCAGAACTCACTTCCTGTTCGAAGGTGAAATAGCTCAAGCTCCGGCTCCAAGCGCCGAATCAATCCAAGAGCCACAGGATAACACACCAACAGCCCTGCCAGGGTCGAGATCGGAAACGCCCACACGCCCGCCCCCTGGCGCAGGGAAGCCCACAGCGCCCCCACCATCACGACGGAGTTCAGCGCATTTATCAGGTAAAACCACGCCTGCGCCCCCAGCCCGACAAGCAATCCGATCTGCGACGTGCCAAGGAATGACACTGCTGCCGTCACCCCAAGTGCCAGAAAAAACGCGATGGGCTGCCCGGAATGGGCGGCCGTCGGCGTGCGTGTGTATCCGAACATTAACATCAAGCCCATCGGCACAAGAAGCAGGGTCAACAGCGAGTAAAACGTCTGTGAAAAATCAATCAGCCGCTGCTTCTGCTCGGCGGTCGGATTGGCTAAAATCTCACGGTTTGTCACCATGCGGAACCCGCCGTCAAAAAACGGCAAATAGCTCACTATCTGGAGGGCGACGACCACCACCCCATAAACCTCGATTCCCAGGTAGCGGCCATAAAGCTTCACAGCAATTAGTCCTGTTACCAACTGCGTGGCCAAGGAAATCCCCCTGCTCAACAAAGCTCTGGAATACTGCAAATTCAATGCGGCTCAATTTAGGCACGCCAACCCTGCCAAACAAGCAATCTTTTGGATGTCCACTATTGAGGAAAAACTTCTTGGTCAGCCCATCCGCAAAAAGGCGCGCGCCTTGACCCACAGCGGAATGGGGCGTTTGCAGGTCTGCTGGCAGTCTATGTTGCAATAGATCATTTCCTTGCGCTGCCCACCCGCCGTTGTCCCGTAATAAATTTCGCTTAGACTCTGCTTGTGGATGTTGCCGATGGCCCGCCCCAGGTAATCACAGAAATGCACGTCCCCGTTGGCGTAGATGAACATCGAACGCAGCCCTATGTCGCAATTCCGCTTCGCCCCGCCCAAATCCAAATGCCGCATGTTCCCCATTTGCGGCGGGGCGGCGAAATACTCCAGAAACCCGTTCAACTGCCGGTCCGAGGCGATCACCGAATATCCCTGCCGCTGCAAGTCGCGAATCTCATCCAGGACCTCTTTGAACGCCGCCAAATCCTTGATCCAGAACGGTTGTGTGATCTCGCCGACGTAGGGCTGAAAATTGACCTGCACCTTGGCGTTCTTCCCAAAATGCCGCACCAACGCAGGCAGCCCCCGGTAATTCTGCTCCATGATGGTGGGTTTGACGATGATGCTCACCCGTGCTTTGGTCCGTTCCTTTTCCGCCAGCAGGTTCTCTATGCCTTCCAGAGTCCGGCGCGTTCCCTCCTTCATTGGCCGCAGCGATTCGTTGACCTTCGGGTCCACCGACTCCAGGGAGACGTTGATGTTAAATGGGTTGTGCGACAAGAGCCTCTCGCAGTTCCCTTTGGTCAACCCCAGGCCGTTGGTAGTGAATCCGAAATTGACGCCCAGTTCATGCGCCAGCGCCAGCGTGTCATAAAGCGGCTTGAAAATCATCGGTTCCCCGCCGCTCAAGGAGATATTGAACCCCGTGCCCGAAAGCGCCTTGGCCTCGCGCACAATGCGGAACATCTGTTCGGCCGTCAGGATCGGTTCGACTTCTTTGTAGATCGTGCAGAAGGTGCATTCCAGATTGCAGCGCCCGCTGAAGATGACGTAGTAGGTCATCGGCGTCGCCAGCACCTTCCCGGTGCTCATCGAGAGCCGCCGGCTGAGTTCTTTCTCCAGGTAAGGCAGTCCTCGGACGACCTGCCTGGCCATGCGAAATATGCTGGGCATAAAATTTCGGTGACAGGCGAATTTCCCGCATCGCGCCCTTCACAGGCACACCACTGGCGCGCCGACCGTAACGCAGGATTCGCTACTCACCGCGCCCATTATCGGCCGCGGCTCGCGAAAATCAACCCAAAAAATCAGAAAGGTCAGCCCTTCTTTTTCACTCTGGTCATCCAACCGGCTGCCCGCCTTCGGCGCAGCCCTGCCGCCAGTCTTCCACCCGCGCCTCCAGGCCGATGTCCCTCAGATAGGACGTGTTGATCTGCGAGGGCAGGATGATCGAGGCGTCCGGATGGGCTTCGTGGTCCAATATGTTGGCCACGTGGACGGCCGTCGCGGGGCTGAAGTGCCGCACCCGCTGCCGCCACGGACAATGATGCAACGCCACCGCCTCGGTGACCGACTTGGGCAATCCCCAAATCCCCAATACCGTCGCCCCCAGTTCGGCGTGGCCCACTCCGGGCAGGACTTGCGCCTCCGCTTCCCACAGGTTGCAGTGTTGTTCGCGCGCCAGGCGCAGGATTTTGCTGAAAATTCCCGCATGGTTGGCCGCAAAGAGCAGCTTGCCGATGTCGTGCAGCAATCCCGCCACAAACGCCTGTTCGGCCATCTCCTCCCCGGCGTTCTCCAGCTTGGCCACGCGCCGGGCCGACTGCCCCACGCACACCGAGTGCCGCCAAAGGTCCTCAATGGAGAATCGAACCAGCTTCAGATTGTCAAAGGAGGAAAAAGTGTGGGCGAGCAAAACGACGGCCTTTGTGGCCTCAAGACCCAGGTAGCCAATGGCTTCCGAGGGGTGAATCACGTTGAGCTGTAATCCGAAGACGGCCGAGTTGGCCAGTTGCAATATCTTGGCCGTCACGGCCGGGTCCTGCGTCACCAGCTCGGTGATCCGCTCCAAGGTGCATGTCGGCGACTTCATTTCCTCGACGATCTGCATGTAGGCCTTCAGCGGGCTGGGCACCTGGCGCATCTGCGCGATGAGGCCCTGCACCGGCCCGCTGGGCAGCCAACTTTCCAGGTCGAAGGCGTCCTCCAGGACGTGCAGAAGGGTCTGCGCGCTGCACGGCTTCAAGACGTGGTGATGCGCGTGGCCGATGCACTTCATCGTGCTTTCCACGTCCGCCAGGTTGGAGACGATGATCCGCATGGCCTTGGGCTGGCGGCGCATGAAAGTGTCCAGCAATTCGGTGCCGCTTTTGCCCCCCAGATTGACGTCGGCCACGACGGCGGCGATGGTCTGTTGATGGCACAAGGCCAGCGCCTCCTCTTCGGTGCGCACGTGCTGAACGGTCCAAGCGCCCTCGGGGCCAGGGCAGCACGCCTGGAAATCCTGGCACAGCGCCTGGTCCTCGCCGACAAATAAAATGCGTTTACTCATGTTGGTAGCGATGCGATGGAAAGCCGGCTCCCGGGTCCGCCGCGCCGCAGACTGACATAACCTTTATTGACCGAGAATACCGGCGGGAGGGCCGTTGGTCAAATGATTCCGAAGCTCAATTGAGGCCGGAGCTGGATCTTCCGCCCGGACCCTCCATGCCCCAGCGCACGCTCATCCTGCCATCGCTGCCGTCGCGCAGATTGACAAACCGGCGGGTGTAGCCGTTCCCAAGCGGCTCCGGCGGGGAGGGCGTGACGCCATCGAGTTTGGGCACGGCAAAGTCCGCCTCGGATAGTTTAGTGTTGACCGAATCGTAGAAGAACCGGCTCCGCAATGGATCCTGCCTGACTTCGACGGGGCGAAGGGTTCCAGCGTCAATCCACCACTGCGCCGGATTGTCACCGGTTCCGGTGGCAACGCAGTAGCAGTCGGCGCCGTCGAGATTGGTCCGGCCGGCATACTTGAGCGCGGATTCCGCGATCGCGGCGGCCGGTGTCCCGGAGGTGAGATCAAAGGGATCGCAGATGCACGCGTTGACGTCCTCCATGTCCGGGGCGGGGCAGACCACGAGCGAGTCTCCATTTTGCCACCACCAGTAGAGGCCGTCGCATCCGATGCGGAAAACCGAACAACTGAGCATCGGCTCGGAAACATCGCCATAGAATTGGCCGTTGCCCTGCCGCTTGAAAAAAGCGCCGCTGACGTGGTATTCGTCTCCCCCGGTGGCCAGCAGCGTCTGCACTTGCTCCGCGATGGAGGTGATTTTCCCGCGCGCCTGCTGCATCGAGGTGAGCAAGTCCAGCAACGGCGGGCCCGGCGGTGCGGCGTTGGTTGGCGGGAGGTCCGCAGCCGGCGCGGGCGTTTCGGCCCCGGTGTGAAAGCGCCAGACGAACCGCCGCGCCAGGCGATGGTCGGCCGAGAGGAAGCCGTAGGAGGGGAACGATGCGCGCGCGCCGGCCAGGTCGCCTGGAATCAAGGGATTGTTGACGACGATTTCCTGGCCTTGGTCGGGCTTCAGATGAACGGGGATGGTGAACTGGTATTTGGCCGGGTCGTATTGCGGGAAGTCGCAGTCGGTGTATCCCCCGGATTTCCAGTGCAGTTCGGCCGCCAGGGCATCCATGGGCCTGTCAAACCGAATTGTAATCTTGCCCGCCGGTGCAACGCCCGTGGCTCCGTCGGCGGGCCAGACCGATACGACCTTGGGCCGTGAAGCGTCGTCCGCCTCCGCCTTTTCCGGGGAAAGGTAGCCGGGCCCTCCGATCGGTTGTTCCGGCAAGGGCGCCCGGCGCAGGCGTTCCAGCGCGGCCGTGAGCAAATCATCCCGGTCTCCCTGGAATGCGCCGGGTTTGGCCGTGAACGGGACTTTCGGTTCAAACCCGCGTTCGTCCAGCGGCACGCCGTCGGGCATGTAATCAATCCATCGCGGCACGCTCACAGTCATGGACAGAGCGGCTAGGTTTATGATCTCCGGATTGCCGCTGGAACCGCAGGTGTGATCGCCCATCGTGGTCAGATCCGGGTCGCCCATCATCATTCCGACAAAGGATTCATTGCTGCTCATACACTTCTGCCCGATGAGCAGGATGACCGGACGGTCATAGCGCCAAGGCCCCGCCGGCGAAATCGTGCGTTCCGTTTTGCCGGTCAGATTGGTGTGATAGGGACCATCGCGGAATTGGCTGTAGGCATAGACGAACTTTTCGCGCAGAAAGCGCGCGGCCACCTGAAGCGCCAGCGGCTCGCCGCCGCCGCCGTTGAGGCGCACATCAATGATCAAGCCGCGGGTGTCGCGCATTTTCTCCAGCACTTCATGAAATTGCCCGGGCAAGGCGCCATCGTTCCAGCCATTGATGGCAATGAAGCCGATTTTCTCCGGAGTGATCGCCCACTGGAGTTGCCCCGCGTCGTTGAGGCTGCCCAGAATGCCGCGATGGGCCGACGGATTGGAATTGGACTGACGCGGACGGTTGAACACCGGGACGTAAGTGCCCGCCAGCGTGATCCAGACGTGGAGGTCGCGCAACGGTTTTAACATTTCGGCGCAAACGGCGGCAAATTCTTCGGACGATTTGCTCGCCAGCGCTTTGGGCCGATATTCCTGGCGCTGCTTGGCCCAATCCACTTCCGGCCTCAGCACGAACATGGCGTACTTCTGATCAAATGCTTCCCAAATTTGGTCGAACGCCGACTGCGCAACCTCGGGCGTGATGGCAGGCGGCGGCTTCAAGCCCTGCTCTTCGAAGGCCGCCGCGTATTTAGCCGTGCCGTCCTCGTTATCCACCATGAAGAAGCGGCGCTGGCCCTCCTTTGTGTCCACGTCCACCGTCATCGCCTTGAGATCGGGAATCATGGCGTCGTTTCCGATATGCCAGCTCGAATGGAATTTATGCTGCGCGATGGCCCGAAACCGTGCCAGCAGATTGGTGTCCCCGCCCGCGCTGATGGTCTCGACGGGAAAGAGGCGCTCCACTTCGGCCGGATGAAACCGCAGCCAGACGTGCGCTATCTTTTCCGGGTTCGTCACGACTTGACTGGTCAAAGTCCCGGCTTCGCGGGGAATCAGGATCGCCCAGACCGCTCCGTCCGCGCAGTGCCCGATACCCAGGTCGGCCGGGCCGGTTTCGATTCGCAATTGGTTGGAAATTGCAAAGCTGAATCTCGACGCTTGAAAAATGTCCTCCGGCGAAAAACTCCAGGGGCGCCCTTCGCTGGTGTCGCCCGACGTCAGCGTCGTTGGATAGCGCGCCAGCAGGTTGATGCTCTTGTTTTGGCGCTCTTCACGCGCATTGGTCAACGCCACGCCGGCAATCACGCCGGCCGCCGCGCACGCCGCCCACCGCCAGCGCGGCGCGCCGCCGCCCCGCGCAATGGCGCGGATGCGCGCCCGGATTTGCGCCTTGCTCTCAGCGATGCCCACCAACCCCGGCAGCGCCCGCTGGGGCGTCAGTCCTTCAAGCACTTTAAGGATTGTCTCCCCGTAGGACTTGCGCTCCCGTTCCTGCGTGTGGGCCAGCGCCAAATCGTCCGTCGCCAGCTCACGGTCCCCGCGCGCGCGGGCGAAGGCAAACCAGAGCATGGGATTGAACCAATGCAAGATCTGCAGCATGACCAGCAGCCAGTTCAATTCCGGGTCGCGCCTTTTGATATGTGCCAACTCGTGCAGCAGGACGTGGCGCAGTTCCTCGGCCGATAATTGTTCCCGCAAGCCTTCCGGCAGCAGGAGCCGCTTGCGCCAGAGGCCATAGACCGCCGGGCTATCTACTTCTTCTGTCTCAATGACCTCCACCCGCTCCCTCACGCGCAAGGTCTGCGCACATTCCTCCAATAGCGGCCCAGCCGATTCATCGGATGCGGGCGCGGAGCAGGCCAGGCGGCGGCGGAACCGGCGCTCCACGCAGACCAACCGCAGTGTCAAAACCAATACCCCCGCAATCCATGCCAAGGCTGCCAGGCTCATCCAATTCACCGATGGGGCAACGGGCTGCGCGGCAGCGATGGCCGTTCCCGCGGGGAACCGCATGGTCGGGTTTGGCGTTTCGGGAGCAGCTCCCGGTGGAAAAGGCGTCTCGCCTCTTCTCCGTGAAAGGACGGCGCGGGAAGGAAGATTGTCCATCACCGTTGGCGCCGCCGCCCCGGTCACGAACTTGGCCTGCCGTCGCGGCCACTTCGTCAGGTTAAAAACGCTGACCGCGCTGTTGGGCGTCGTCGGCATGAGCAGGCGTGCCACCAGCAAGAACCAAAGCCCGTGGCGCCAGGCTGGCGAGAGCCGGTTGCGCAACAGCCATTGGGCCAGCAGAATGATCACCGCGATGACCGCCGCCCGCCACGTCGTCTGCAGCAGCCACCCAAAGCATCCATTCAATTCAGATGTCATATTATTTCTCCTTTTCCCGCAATATGCGGCGCAGTTCCAGGATATCTTCTTTCGACAACTCCGCCCGTTTGACCAGGTGCAGCAGCGCGGCGGAAGGCGCGCGGCCCAGGACCCGGTCCCAGAACGATTCGCTTTCCTGGTGGACGCAGTCCTCCATCGTTACCAGGGGCCTGTAAATATACCGTTTGCCCTCCGCTTGCCGGGCCAGCGCCCCTTTATTGACCAGCCGCCGCAGCAACGTGCGCACCGTCGCCAGGCTCCAGGACTTGCTCTCCTGCAGTTGCTCGACGACGGCGCTGGCGGCGGCCGGCCCGCGCGGCCACAAGACCATCATGACCTCCCACTCGGCATGGGTCATGCGAATCGCCTCTTTCCTAAGCTTCATGTTACAAATGTCACAGGCACTGTGTTACAATCGTAACACTTTGTCAACCGTTTCTTTCTCGGATCATCTCCAAAAAATGGAAGAAGGATGAAGGCATGTCTCGACAAATGACATCAACTTCAATCTTTCAACTTCAAAGACCTGGCTTAACCTTGAGGCGGATGGCGACATTGTTGGAAAAGATCGAGGCCAGCGCCGCCGCGAGGCTGGTTCTGCCGCCCAATGCCCTGCCCCGGCAGGAATTGGCGCGGTATCGCAACTTTCTCAAGCTGGAAACGCACCGGCTGAAAATGCTCCATCGCGCCGGCGGCGAGGGCCGGGAGATTTGCCGCGCGCGCTCGGCCATCATGGATCTGGTGCTGCGGTCCATTTTCGAGGGGGTCAAAAGGGCCTCGCCGCAGTTGGCCGGCAAGGCGCCGCCGGCCTTGGCGCTGGTGGCCATGGGCGGTTACGGGCGGGCCGAATTGAATCCACACAGCGACATTGACATCATGTTTCTGCACTCCAGCGACATGGCGGCCGAAGGGAGGGCGAATCCGGCGCTGGCGGCGTTGGTGGACGGGTTGCTTTATACCTTGTGGGACCTGGGCTTCAAGGTGGGTCACGCCGTGCGCGCCATTGACGATTGTGTCAAGGTGGCCAACGCCGACATGCAGTCCAAAACGGCGTTGATTGAGGCGCGGCGCATCACCGGAGACGCGGCGCTCTTTGAGCAGATGAGCCGGGCGGTGGTGGGCAAGTGCGTGGACGGGTATGAAAGCGATTACATCCAGGCGCGCTTGGAGGACCAGGCGGCGCGGCGGGCCAAGTTCGGCAACTCAGCCTGCATGCAGGAGCCGAACATCAAGAACGGTTGCGGTGGTCTGCGCGATTACCAGAACCTGCTTTGGATGGCTTACTTCAAGTACCGCACCCGCACGCTGGAGGATTTGGAGCAGCGGGAGATGATCAGCGCCGGCGAGCGCAAGCAACTGGACGGGGCCTACGGTTTTCTGCTGCGCGTGCGCAATGAGTTGCACTACTACCTGAACCGGCCCTCCGACGTGCTGGGGCGCAGCCTGCAGCCGTCCATTGCGGCCAACCTGGGCTGGCACGAACGGTCGGCCAGCCGGCGCCTGGAGGATTTCATGAGGGAATTCTACAATCACACGCGCAACATTGACCTCATTACCCGGATGGTGGAACAAAGGCTGGCCCTGTTTCCAGCGCCCAAACGGCTGCTCTCCTTTGCCCGCGGAATTTTCCGTTCCCGTTCCAAGCCGGAGCACGAGCCGGTCATTGACGGCCTGAAGTTTTCCGGGGGCGAGATTCGGGCGTCGTCTTCGGGCATTTTTCGCGACAACCCCAAGCGGCTGATGCGGGTTTTTCTGCACGCCCAGCAGCGGGGGCTGAAATTGCATCCGACGCTGGCCCAGCTTATCCGCAACCAACTTCCGCTGGTGAACAATTCCTTCCGGCGCGATCCGCACGTGCGGGCGACGTTTCTGGAAATCCTGGACCGGCGCGGCAGTGTGGCCCCGGTGCTGCGGGCGATGCATGAGGTGGGGTTTCTGGGGAAGTTCCTGCCGGAATTCGGACGGCTGACGTGCCTGGTGCAGCAGGAGTTCTATCATCAATACACGGCCGACGAACACACGCTGGTGTGCATCGAGAAACTGGACCAGATATGGAACGCCAAAGAGCCGCCCTTCGCCGCTTACGCCGAGATTTCGCGCGAGGTGGAGGACGCCTCGGTGCTTTACCTGGCCTTGCTCCTGCATGATTCGGGCAAGGCGCTGCGCACCGGCCATCACGAGCAAATCGGCGGCAAGGTCGCCCAAAGCGTCTCGCGCCGGCTGGGGATGGACGGCGCGCGGACGCACACCTTGCGGCTGGTGATCGAAAACCATCTGGCGATGGCCCAAATCTCCCAAAGGCGCGACCTGGACGATCCGGGTGTAATCCGCCATTTTGCCCAGCAGGTGCAAACGACCGGGAACCTGGTGCTGCTGACGCTCCATACCGTTGCCGATTCGATGGGCACGAGCGACCAGTTGTGGAACGGGTTCAAAGACGCGGTGCTGTGGCAGTTGTACCAGAAGACCCGCCGCGCGCTGACGGGCGGCACGGAGTTCCTCCTGGCCGAGGCGCGCCAGCGGGAATTGCTGGTCGAGCAAGTGCAGCGCCTGGCGCCGCCCACCTTTGACCCGGCGGAAATCCAGGCCCATTTCAACCACCTGCCGCCGCGTTACTGCCAGATCAACGAGGCCAGGGAGATATTGCGGGACGTGACGCAGGTGCATCGGTTCATCCATTTGCAATTGTCGGACAACGAGGAAAACGCGCTGGCGCCAATCATTTCCTGGCAGAACGAGCGGGACCGGGGCTACACGATGGTGACGATTTGCACGTGGGACCGCGAGCGGCTTTTCAGCAACATTACCGGGTGCCTGACCGCCGCCGGCTTCAACATCCTGAGCGCGGAAATTCTGACCCGTTTTGACGGCGTCATCCTGGACACTTTTTGTGTGACCGACGCCTGGACGGGACAATTGGCCAACCGGGAGGAGCGGGAGAAGTTCGAGTATCTGGCCCACAAGATACTGACCGGGACGCCCTTGGATTTGCCGGCACTCATCGCCAAGGCTCGCATCGCCCCGCCGGCCTTCAAGTCGCTGGAAGGGGAGCGGATTCCCACAGTCATTGAGTTGGACAACGCGACGTCGGACACCCGGACGATCATTGACTTGCAGGCCGAAGACCGGGTGGGCTTGCTCTACGACGTGTCGCGGGCGCTGACGGAGTTGAACGAGAGGGTGTACCTGGCGAAGATTTCGACGGAAAAGGGGGCAGCCATTGACACGTTTTACATCACTGAGCACGACGGGTCCAAGGTGTTGGATCCCGACCGCCAAAAAACACTCAAACAACGCCTTCGCCAAGCCGTTCAGGGCAGGCCTTGAAGAGCGTGCAACAAGCAGCTATGCGCAGTTCTTGAAACCCCGACTCTCCTGGTTATGAGGGGCGCGGTGGCGGGCAATCAAAATACATTCGATAGGGTTGGGACTCGTCCAATAAGTAATACGCCGCAAATTGCCCGCCCGGTGTTCCGTTGTCGGATCGCGTCACGCGGAAGACGCCAGGGCGGTCTGCCGGCGCCAGCCAGGATTGCAGTTCTTCGTCCCGGGGAAAAACGGGCATCGTGCCGGCCGCCAGGTCTTGGACGAGAACCACCGGCCCGCGCAGAAGAGCGACCCGGGTGGGATGCTGGACATCCACCGCCTGCCGGCGGAACGAGAGCGGAATGTGGATTTCAACCTGGTCGCCCGATTGCCAGCGGCGCGAGAGAACGGCCCAAGTCCCCGGTGCGGCCGGAGTGTTTTGCGGCGAGCCGTTGACCTTGACGGAAACATCGCGCGACCAGCCCGGCACGCGGAACTTGAGGGCAAATTCCGCCGGCTGGCTCAGTTCCAGCTTAAGGCGAACAGTGTCTTCTTCAGGGTAGTTGGTTTCTTGGAGAAGCTTGACCTGCGCGCCGCCGGATTTCCAGCCGACTTCGGAGGGGAGATAGAGATTGACGCAAAGACTGTTGGCGTCCTTGAAATAAATCAAGTTGTGGTATTCGGTCACGTCCTGGAAATAGGTGCCCGCACAGCAAGGGAAGGCGGCGTCGTAATAGGTCTTGGTCGCGCTGCCCAGGACGTAATTGGCATAGTAAAAAGTGCGCCCGCGGCCGGTCATGGGCAGGGCCGCGCCGATGCCGTTATAGAGCAGCTTCTCGATCCAATCGCCATAGCGGGCCTGGCCGGTGGACTGAATGAGGTATTTGGAAAGTTTGAAAGCCGCCCAGGAGCCGCAGGGGGTTTCGAAAGTGTCCGTTCGCGCTTGCGGGCCGCTGAGGGATTGGCCCAAGGCCCCGTCCGGCGGCAGGATTCTCTCCGCCGGTCCGTATCCGCCGGTGGCGTAGCATTGGGTCTGCTGGAAGAAGTCATAAGCGTTCTTGATGATTTGGAGGTAGTTGGCCTCGCCGGTGACGCCGTAGGCCATGGCCGCGCTGCTCAGGGTGTTGCAGTGACTGTAAGCATGCTGGCCGAAAGTGCCCGTCGGCCGCGAGGTCGAGACGAATCTGTCCCAAAACTGCGGATAGAGCCAGACTTGGGCGAAGTCGCGGTATTTGGCCGCGCCGGTGGCTTCAAAGGCGCGAAAAAGATTCTCGCCCAGCGTGTACCACTCCAGGGGGTAGCCATCGGGCTTCATATTGGGAGGAGCCATGCCGGGGACACGGTCGCGCTTGAGAAGGGTCAAGGCCCAATCGGTGATTTTATCCAGGAGCGGCAGGGCGTCGGGATGATGGGCGTAGAGGTGCATGTCAACCAGGCCGCCGACCATTTTGTCATAGAAGTAATGGCCATCGGAGGCGAGCACCCTTTGAAACTTGCAGCGGCCCTGGCCGTCGGGCTGGCGATCCAATGTCTTGCCCCATTCGCTTAACAGAACAGAGGCCTTCTCGCGCAAGGCGGTATCGTCATTGACCCGGCTGGCCCGCGACATGGCCATGAGCCAGTGGCCGAGGACTTGATAGGACTCATGGTCACACCATCCGCCCAGAGGCTGGCCGGGCGCGGGCAATCCGGCGTCGGCGCGGAAGCCGTGTAGAATATCATCGTTGGAAACGCCGAAATAAAAATCGCGCGTCTGCTCGTACTGGCGCTGCCACCGGCTGGGCCGCAATTTGACACCCAAGAAGTCAAACGGCTCCAGCAGTATCCGTCGCGCCACGGCGGACAATGCAGCCGCCGAGGAGTCCTGCGCCCGCACGAAGCGCGGGCTGGCCAGAAGGGTGGCTGAAGTGGCGGCAAAAGCGCCGAGAAATTCACGCCGATTCATAACACTCATAACATGCCGCCGGTTTGATGGAAACAGGAACGGAAGTATTGTCTCAAGCCGTCGCGCGGCAGACGTGGAGAACCAAACGCTTCCGATGATTCAAAGACTATTCTCTCCCGGCCAGCCATGCAACAAATTCTCACCGCGACAATCAAAAACCTGGCGATTGGATTCTATGAAAAATCAAAACGGCAAAATCATTTCCATCCGTTCTTCCGGCGTCGCCATGCCCATCCGCTGCGGGCGGGCGGTCTTGCCCTCAGGCTTGGCGGGCGGGATGGCGTGGCTGGTGATGGTGGTTCTGGCCCTCTCGGCCGGTTCGGCCGCCGCGCGAACTTTGATGGACCGTTACAGTTTCACCACCGACGCGACTGATTCGGTGGGCACCAACAATTGCACGGTCTTCGGCGCCGGGAGGATCTCAGGCGGGATGTTGAATCTGGACTATCCCACCGGGACGATTGACGAGTTGCGCATTTACAACGGCGAATTGACGATTGATCAAATCCGAGCCAGCAGGGCCGCCGGGCCTGACACCATCACAAAGGCGCCTCCGGCGGAGGATCGAAACAACAATGACTTCACCACGGTGCCGGATGGCTACGGCGCCATGCATACGACCTCGCATCTGGCCGGAAAAATGGCGGATGGCGACAACTTGCTCTTCGCTGACAGTCACGTGCAATGGCGCAATTGGACCGATAAACTGACCACCAACCGCACCGGCGCCTGCTCCAGAATCGTTTATTTCTGGTGGTGAGACTCCATTTCTGCGAGTGTTCCTACGCTATGGTGAACCACTGGAACAGGCCCGAACGCCTCGAGACGGAGCCGCTGCCGCCCTCGGGCGACAGGGTGGTTCTGCCGGGATTTTCGGTGTCGGTCACTGAATGTGAATGAAAAACATGAGCGCAAAATCCAAGGCTGCCGCGACCGATACGGGCTATGTCGCGCACACGGTTGGTTCGTTGCCCGGCTATCTCGCGAAAGCCCCTGGCGTCGTGCGCAAACTGGGCGGAAGGCCGGACCAATGGCAGGTGCGCGAAGTTGGCGATGGCAATTTGAATCTGGTCTTTATCGTCACCGGCCCGGAGGGGGCGGTGGTGGTCAAGCAGGCGCTGCCGTACCTGCGGTGCGTGGGCGAGAGCTGGCCACTGACGTTGGATCGAGCCTGGTTCGAAAACGAGGCGCTGGTGGAAGAGGCCCGGCATGCCCCGGAGCGGGTGCCGGCGGTCTATCATTTTGACCGGAAGATGGCCCTGCTGGTCATGGAGTACCTCAGCCCGCACGTCATCTTGCGCAAAGGGTTGATCGCCGGAAAAATGTTTCCACTCATGGCCCGGCAGATGGGTGAGTTCATGGCCGAGACGCTGTTCAAGACGTCGGACTTTTTTGTCCCGGCCGCGCAAAAGAAGGAGCGCATGGCGCTGTTTTGCCGGAACACGCAATTGTGCAAAATCACCGAGGACTTGATCTTCACCGATCCATACCGGGAGGCGCCGCACAACCGCCACACGACGCCGCAGTTGGATGGCCTGGCGCGCTCGTTGCGCGAAGACGGCCTGCTGAAGAACCATGCGCAGGAATTGAAATACGCCTTTCTGACCCATGCCGAGGCGATGATCCACGGCGATTTGCACACCGGCTCGATCATGGTCACGGAGACTGACACGCGTGTGATAGATCCCGAATTCGCCTTTTACGGGCCGATGGGATTCGACGTCGGAGCGTTGATCGGCAATCTGCTGCTGGCTTGGTGTGCCCAGCCCGGCCATGCCGCCCAGCCTGGCCAGCGGGACGATTACCGGCGCTGGATTCTGGCCCAGACGAACACCGTCTGGACGGTGTTTAGCGAACGCTTCGCCGGCTTGTGGCGCCAGCGCATGGAAGAAGACGGGAGCGGAGACGCCTATGTCCCGGGTCTGTTTAAGAATCAACCGGAAACGAGCCAGGCGGCCTTGGAGGGTGTGCTGCGCCACATCTGGCGGGACACGCTGGGCTTCGCCGGCATGAAAATGATCCGGCGCATCTTCGGCCTGGCGCACGTGGAAGACTTGGAAAGCATCCGCGATCCGGATGTTCGCGCTGGCTGCGAGGAGCGCGCGGTGCGGCTGGCGCGGCGGATGGTCATTGACCGCGCGGCCATCCCGTCCCTGCCGGCGTTGCTGACTTTGGTGGAAAGCTAAATCTTTCCGTACACTTCCTCCACGACGGTGCGGAAGTTGTTTTGGCCCACGTTGATGATTTTCATCTCGCGCTGGGCGCTGGCGACCGAATCGCTGGCGTGGGCGGCGTTGACCATGATGTTGGAGCCGAACTCCCGGCGCACCGAACCGGGGGGCGCCTTGGAGGGGTCCGTCGGCCCGAGCACGTCGCGTATCTTTCCGATCGCCTCCACGCCCTCGTAGATCAAAGCGATGCACTTTTCGGTGCCCGGCTGCTTGAGCAGCGCCGGGTCGCACTCGGCCGGGGAACGGCCCGACATGAATTTGACGATGTTGTCGAACTGGTTGTCGCCAAAATAAGGCCCCATAATCTCTCCGAACTGTTTCTCCGCCGCCGCCGGAATCTTGAACCCGAACTCCTTTTCCAGCGCCGTCTTGGCGCGCGCGGCGACGACGTCGTTGAGCTTGGTGCGCAAGACCTCGCGCACCGGGCCGTAGAACTCGGAGGCTTCGGCGACGCTCATGCGGTGGACTTTGATGCCCACGATGTAAAGACCGGTGCGGGAGAGAAAATCAATCACGTTGCCGGGCCGCCCGGTGGCAAAACGGAAATTGTCCGGCTTGATGAGCACCAAGGTGCGTTGGGGCATTTCGCCCTCAGCGTAGGCCAGCGTGCCGTCCACAACGCCGCCGTCGCTCTCGGAGTAACTGGCCCATAGCTTGAGTTTGACCACCGCCTCCTCGGCCGTCGGCGCGGCCAGGACGGCTGGCTCGAAGTAACGCACCTCGTCGTGTTCGTCCAGGATGAAGTCGCCGTAGGTGTCGCGGATGGTTTCCCCGCCGCGGCGCTTGGCCGAGATGTTGCCGATGACCGAGCGGACCTTGCGCACGGCTTCCTCGCCGCGAAACAACAGGACCATGGCCCGGCGCGGGCGCCCGGTTTTTGGCTCCGGCGCCAGATTGCGCAGGATGTAGTCCCGGATCAGTTCCTGGATGCGCCGGTCTTGCGGGTCGGCGGCGGAAATGATGACGTCGGAATACTTTTGCACCAATTCGGCGCTCGGTGCGAACATGCGCGCCGCCGCCAATTCCAAACCGGTGCGCGTGATCAGGCGCGCCAGAATTCCGCCAGTGCGGGACTTGTGGAGCGTGTACGGGGTGATGATGACGTAAGCCAGTTGTTGGGCCATAGGGAGTTCAAGTCGGCTGGTTGTCGCCTTTGGGTGCGCTGGCCGCGGCCGCGACCGCTTTGCCGCCCAGCATTTTAAACATCACCACGCCGCACGTCGGGCACCTGCCTTTGATGGCCTTGCGTCCATTCTTGGTCGTCTCTTCGACGGCCTCGGCTATTTCTTTCTTTGCTTTGCACTTGACACAGTATCCTTCAGGCATAAAACGGACTGGACCACCCGCTTCAGGCGGATGGGTCGCAGTGCTCACAGTTTGGGGCCGCGCCTCGCAACCGTCAACACGTAAAAGTCCATTTTATTCGTAAGTGGCTTGCTATCAGCAAGATAAGAAAGATTCAGACTGTCATTCCTTCCTTCGCCTTTCGGCGAAAAACTCCTGCAAGAGCGTCCGGCACTCGGCTTGGCGCACGCCGCCGGTGATCTGGCAGCAGTGATTGAGCGTCGGAAACTGGAGCAAATTGAGCGCGCTGCCGGCGGCGCCCGCTTTTGGATCGGCCGCTCCATAGACGACGCGCGCCAAGCGGACGTGGACGATGGCGCCCGCGCACATCGGGCACGGCTCCTTGGTCACGTAAAGGGTGCAATCGCTCAGGCGCCAGTCGCCGGCCGCCTCCTCCGCCTGGGTGATGGCCAGCATCTCGGCGTGGGCGGTGGCGTCCTTGAGCAACTCGACCTGGTTGAAGGCGCGAGCGATGATGCGTCCGGCCCGCGCGATGACCGCGCCGACGGGCGACTCGCCCGCCTGGGCGGCGCGCATCGCCTGGCGCAGGGCCTCGCCCATAAAGAAGTCATCGCTTTGCAAATCAATCAGCGGCTCATCCATGCGTTGAGATTTGAGATTTGAAATTTGAGATTTGAAAGGCCCCGTCGGAGGGCTACTTTTTGCCAATGCAGTACAAACGCCCCGGTGTGCGAAGGAAAAGACAGCCTTGCGCCGCGGCGATGGTAGCGTGGCTCAATCCCTCGTCGGTCTGGCCGCCCTCGCTCATGTCAATGGTGGAGAGCACTTTCCCGTCCGCCGCCGAGAGCACGACGGCGGTGGCATGTTCGCTCAAACAGAAAATCTTGCCGTCGGCCCCGGTGGGAGAGGCGCGGAAAATATGATGGACGCCCAAGGGTTGCTGCCATTCGGTCCGGCCGCTCTTTGGCTCCAAGCACACCATCATCTGGCGGTCGCCGTCGAGCATGAACAATTTGTCCTGGTAAAAGAGCGGCGTGACGCAATCAGTGGAGAAAGCGTCGTAACTCCAAGCCAGCCCGTTGGTGGTGATGTCCCCTGAGCCGCATTGGCGGAAGGCCAGGAAAGGGTTTCGCTTGGCGCCGCAAACAAAGATCAGGCCCTGGGCGATGACCGGCGAGGGCACCAGACGCGAACTGGACCGCGCCCGGAAATTCCTCAGGCCGCCCCCGCGCCACAATTCCTCCCCCGTGTCAGCGTCCTCGCCGGTGAGGTAATCGCCGCCGACCACCACGATCTGCGTCCGCCCCCCGCACTCGCAGGGCATGGGAGTGGAATAAGCCTCGCGCGACTCCTCGATGGCGTCGGTGGGGCGGACATGGCGCCAGATGTTGGTCCCGGTGGGGGCGTCCAGGCAGAGGATGAACGAGTCCGCCGGCCCGCGCCGGAGGACCTCGACGTAAAGACGGTCCTTGTAAAACAGCGGGCTGGAGCCATAAAGCCAATTGAGGCCAAAGGCCCCGTACTCCTTGGTCAAGTGCCGTTCCCAAATCTGTTTGCCGGAAAAATCAAAAGCCGCCAAGTCGCCCGTGCCGAAGAGCGTCCAGACCGTTTTGCCGTCCGTAACTGGCGAAGGCGACGCCAGATTATTGCGTCCCCGGACCCGGTTGCCGGTGCTGACCTGTTGTTGCCAGTTCGTTTTGCCCGTCCGGCGGTCCAGGCAAAGCAGGAGCAGATTGCCGTCGGCATCCGGGCTGTTGATGAACACCGCGTCGTCCCAGACGATCGGCGTGGCGTGACTGGGGCCGGGAAGGGTGACGCTCCAGAGGACATTTTCAGTTTTGCTCCAGGATTCGGGCAGGTTGGTTTCGGTGGTCGAGCCGTTGAGAAAAGGTCCGCGCCACTGCGGCCAATTGCCGGCCGGAGCTGAAAGGGCGGCCAGGCCCAGCCAGCAGCCCGCGCGCAAAGCGAGAGTCGTTTTCATATCGTAACTGCGCATTGATTAACCAAAATTGCGGCGAAGCAAAGCAAATAAACGCGCCTGACGCCGCTGGGAAGGGTGAATCAATCCATAAAGGACAAGATTTTTTTGGGTTCAATTAGGTTCAATTAAGTGCAATTAAGCGCGATTGATCGCAACTTGCAACAACAACGGCGGGACGCCGCTGCCACTTTGGCTGGGGATTGGGCGTCGCTTTGATCGGCATTTTTCACTTTGATTAGGTTTGATTAGCTTTGATTGACTTTGATCAGGCAGGGATGGCGCGCCGCACCGTCCGGTCATCGCAGCGGGATGACCCTGCCAAAAAGGGTCGTGGCGCCGGAAAACCAAGGATGTCACCGGCAGGATTTGCCGCTTCTGCGTTTCTGACGAAATGCGCGGCACAAAAGCGGAATCTGTAGATGGGAGTGTTTGGCGGGACGCCAACCACGGCGCGGGAGACGCACACGCTCCCCGGAAGCTCCCATAACGGCCTGTCATTTCGACATTCATGCGGCGATTATGGCACATTCCGGAGCGGACAGAAAACCTACGGTAGTGTTTTAGGTATGATTTTTTTTGGAGGGGTCGGGCCGGCGCTAGTTGCTGAAAGACAATGGCTTGCAACCGGGAAAATCCCCAAAAACCGGAAAAACGCGAAAAAAAGTGCAAAATAATTTCCGTGGGACCCCTGTTTTTCTGCAAAAACGGGCGGATTTTGAGCGACGTAATTTGTAAGCTGCTGATATTCAGACGCTTCCCGCAAGCGGAATTCAGGATCGGATGGCGTGCCAGAGTATTTGGTCGTGGCGCCGGATTCACGCCTGAGAAGGTGATGGGAAAATGCAATTATGCAGGACCGGTTGAACAATTCTTGCTTTGTGGGGTGCGGATGGCTACGCTCCGCACCATGCCAGAGCGGGAGAGCCGGACTTACGAAGTGACCTTTTGCAGCCGTGTTGCGAGCTGGGCCAATGAATTGTTTAAACAGCACCCGGAATGGCCGTTCCGTCGGGCGGAAATTGAGGAGTCAAGGGCCATTGACCGGAAACGTTCCGATCTCCGCATTTACGGGGAGGCCGGCAAGCTGGTCTTGGCGGGTGAAGTGAAAATGCCCGGCACGGCTGAAGGCCGGAGCGCGCACAACAAGGACCTCGTCGAGGATTCCGCGCAAAAGGCGGACAACATGGGGGCAGAGTTTTTCTTCACTTGGAACGTGAACCAGTTCGTGCTTTTCGATCGCAAGAAATGGCATCTGCCGATATTTGAGCGCCGGGTCAAGGAATACCTGCTGGGCTTTGAATTGGACAAAGCGGAAGATGTTGACCGGCCTGAGATTGAAAGTTGCGTCAGAAAGTTCCTTGCCACTTTCTTCGGTGAATTGGCCTCAATTCTTGCGGGCCAGCAGCCCGAGTGGGGATTGCGGCTTGACGAATGGTTCGTTCGGGCCTTTGAAAGCCATATCGCGTGGCCTGTAAAACTGACGGGAGAGTTTCTGATGGCCAAGGCCGGCGCCGACAGAGGCTTTGACCACAAATTGCAGGATTGGTTAGGAATCGAACAAGGCTGGCTATTCACCCGCAACGACCCCAGGCAGTGGCGGGAAATTCTGGATCGCGCTGCCCGCACGCTCTGTTATGTTTTCGCCAACCGCCTGATTTTCTACGAATCGGTTCGCGCCAAGTTCACTGAATTGGCGGCACCGACCATCCCCAAGAGCATCAAGTCCGCCGATGCCCTATACGGGCATTTCCAAAGAGCCTTTCAAAAGGCGGTTGATGCGACGGGCGATTATGAAACGCTATTCTATCCAACGGACAAGGACTGGGCCGGGCCGTTTATCTTTGGCCATGATGATTCGGCGGAGGCGTGGGGTTCAGTTCTGCAAAACCTGGAGCCGTTCAATTTCAAACTAATTCCGACCGACATTTTGGGCAACATTTTCCGCCGCATCATTGATCCGGCGGAGCGGCACAGATTCGGCCAGCATTACACCGACGAAGACCTGGTGGACGTTGTGAACGCATTTTGCATTCGTAATGCGGAAGATAAAGTGTTGGACCCGACTTGCGGCTCCGGCAGTTTCCTGGTTCGCGCCTACTATCGGAAAGCCTGGCTGCAGCAAGACGAGCGCCGAAGGCATCCGGGTGTGACGCATCAAGACCGGCTGTCGGAGATTTACGGCGTGGACATTTCCCTTTTCGCGGCCCACCTGTCCACGCTGAACCTCGCCGCCCGCGACATAAAAGAGGAAGAAAACTACCCGCGCATCCGGCGGGGCAATTTCTTTGAAGTCGCCGACGAAGTGGCAAAGAAAAGGCCTTTCTGCCTTTTGCCTCAAGGCTTGCAAGGGGAACGCACGCCTGGTCCTGTTTACTTGCCGCCGCTCCAAGCCATTGTCGGCAATCCGCCTTATGTGCGGCAGGAACTCATTCCCCGGCGCGGCCAAAGGGGTGTCCAGCCAATGTCGGCCAAGGAAGACTTGTTGCAATTTTGCGCCCAGGCCTGGCCCGGTCTGACACTCAGCGGGCGCAGCGATTTGCATTGTTATTTTTGGCCGGCGGCCACGCGCTTTCTGACGAAAGGGGGCTGGTTTGGTTTTCTCGTGTCGTCGAGTTGGCTGGACGTAGAATATGGCTTTAGCTTGCAGGAATGGGTGTTGAGCAACTTCCGAATCCACGCGATTTTTGAGAGCAACGCGGAACCGTGGTTTGAAGACGCCCGTGTCAAGACTTGTGCCGTCATTTTGCAACGGTGCGCGGAGGATGCGGCGCGCAAAGCGCAAGTTGTCCGCTTTGTCCGCCTTGACGCTCCGTTGGGCGCCATCCTCGGCGACCGTCCTGATGACAACGCGCGTCAAGCCGCCGCTGAGAGATTCCGCGCCGCGATTCTGGCGTGCAAAAAGAACGCCACCCGGGACGGCTGGCGTGTGGTCTTGAAACAACAGAAAGAGCTTTGGGAAGACGGCCTGCGCGCGGGCCGCCTGTTCGCCTTGCAGAAGCAGCGCGACTTGGCGGACCGCGTGAAGCCGGCAACCAGCGCGGATGAAGACGAGGAAACCGAAGGGCTGGAATACGACGAAAACGGAAACGGCAAGCTGCATGAAATCTCCCCCACCGGCTACGGCGGCGGCAAATGGGGCAAATATCTGCGCGCGCCGAATCTGTATTTTCGCGTCATGGAGCGGTATGGAGGCCGCTTCGTGCCGCTGGGCGAGATCGCCACGATACGCTTTGGCGTCAAGAGCGGTTGCGACGCTTTCTTCATGCCGCGCGATGTTTCCGCGAAGCTGCTGGAAGAGTATTCGAAGCTGGATTGGAACGAGGCGCCGATCATCACGCATTGCAAGCGGGCCGAGGTCGAGTCCGGCATCGTGAAGCTGATTCAGGCTGGAGACGGCACGGTGCATCCAGTGGAGGCGGAATACCTCAAGCCGGAACTGCACAGCATGATGAAAGTGAGTTGCCCCGCGATGGCAGCCGCTGATCTTGACCGGCTGGTGCTGCTGGTTGCGAAGCCGTTGGGAGAATTAACTGGAACCTACGTTAAAAAGTATCTCCGTTACGGAGAAAAAACGACGTTTGCTTCACAAAAGAGTAAGGCTGTGCCGGTGCCGCAACGGTCAACCTGCGCCGCGCGCGAGCCGTGGTATGATTTGACATATACCAAGCGGGGCCAACTTGTATGGCCCAAATCCCAGCAATATCGGCATGTTGTTGTAAACAACAAGAACCGGCTGATTGTGAATTGCAATCTTTACGACGTGACAGTCGTTGATGAGAAGGCTTCACCAGAAATCCTCGCGGCGATTCTGAACTCCACTTTGATTGCGTTGACCAAAGTCTATTTCGGCCGTTACGCCGGAACGGAGGGCAACCTCAAAACGGAAGTCGTGGATGTGAATTTGCTGGAAGTTCCCGATCCGCGCCAGGCGACCCGAGCTGTCGCCAGGAAATTGCAAGCTGCCTTTGCCAAGCTCTGCAGACGCGACACCCGCCCGATGGTAGAAGAGGAATTCATGGCCTGCCACTCGGCGGCGCGCGCGAAAAAGCTGGCGGAGAAACCCATCAGCCTACCGACGGAATTGCAGATGCAGGACCGTCGCGCGCTGGATCTGGCCGTATTTGAATTGCTGGGCGTGGAGGACGCAAAGGAGCGCGAAGCGCTGTGCGATGAGCTTTACCATGAAACGGCCGCGCATTTCCGGCGAATTCGCGTGGTGGAAATCCAAAAACAGGAACAACGCGCCCGCGCCGAGGGCCGCGAGTTTCGCACTGATGAATTGTCCGCCGATCTGTGGGATTCCCTGTCGGGCTTCGAGAAACAGCCGCTGGCCGAATGGCTGACCGCTCAAACCAGCGGCGGCAGAACATTCATCATCCCGGAAGGCCAGGCCAGCTTGCCTGACGCCAACGATTTTCTGGACGCAAAGACGGTCTTTTTCCGCCACAGCGTTGGAGGAAAGACCGAATCGCAACCCGTGCCGATGCCGTCCCGGAGTCATGCGGAGACGATTTATTTATTGTCGCAACTGGGCTTGAATGGCCACGTCCGCCTGCCGGAAGCGGAGGGCGCTACGCGCGAGTTAAAACAATTGCTCGACGCCCGCTTGGCGGCAATTGCCGGGAAGGCGAACCACCTTGCCCGCAGTCGCACAAGCGACGAACGCAAAGCCGCCGACTTGGCGGGCCTTCTGCAACACTGGATGATTCACGGCAGACCGCAAGAGTGGCCAAGGCAATCGGAACCAGTTCAGGAAGCCGCTGCCGGCGCCTGATGCGGGTTTTGGGGCGTTTACATTTTTTTTACGCTTTCAGGCCATGTTTTTATTAGCCCGAGGCAAGAGGTCGTGGGAATTTGGCGGCATGAATAAATGTCACAGGGCGTCGCGGGATGGAATGCAAAGGGCCGAACCGGCCAGGACCGGGGCGCTCCAGCCAGAAGCGGCCGGAACGCGGAAATCATAAGGAGACCACATCCATGAGTGACTTGATTTTCATCGGGGTGATTGTGGCCTTCTTCGTCATTGCAGGGCTGTACGCGGCCTTCTGCGAAAAACTCTAATCTAATTATGGAAAACTGGATTGCCGGCATCATTGCCGTGTTGCTGTTCGTCTACCTGCTCGTGGCCATGCTGAGGCCCGAGAAATTTTAACGAGGCATTATGCGCACCACCGATTGGTTGCAACTGGCCCTTTTTGTCGCGGCCCTGGCCTTGATCACCAAGCCGATGGGGCTTTATCTGGTCCAGGTCCTGGATGCCGGCGGAAGAACCTGGTTTGACCCCGTTCTCAAGCCTTTGGAACGGCTGAGTTACCGGTTGATGGGGGTGAAGCCGGAGCGCGAGCATAACTGGAAGCAATACACTTTCGCCATGCTGATGTTCAGCGTGGTGAGCTGCCTTTTCACTTATGCCATTCTGCGGCTCCAACAGTATCTGCCGCTGAATCCGCAAAAGTTCGGGGCCTTAAGCCCGGACCTGGCCTTCAATACGGCGGTCAGTTTCACCACCAACACGAACTGGCAAAGCTACGGCGGGGAATCCACGATGTCGTATTTCTCGCAGATGGTGGCGCTGGTGATCCACAATTTCACCTCGGCGGCGGTGGGCATCTCTCTGGCGGCGGCGCTGGTTCGCGGCATCGCGCGGCACACGGCGCAAACGATTGGCAACTTCTGGGTGGACCTGGTCCGCGTCACCTATTACCTCCTGCTGCCGATTTGCCTGGTGTACGCGGTTTTCCTGGTGTCGCAGGGAGCGATTGAGAACTTCAAGTCCTACACGACGGCGAAATTGCTGGAGCCGATGAAAGTGCAGGTGGCCAAGACGGACAAGGATGGCAAGCCTGTTCTGGACAAAGACGGCAAGCCGGTGATGGAAGAACAGACAGTGACCGAGCAGAGCATCGCGCAAGGGCCGGTGGCGTCGCAGATGGCCATCAAGATGCTGGGGACCAACGGGGGCGGATTCTACAACGCCAACGCGGCGCATCCGTTCGAGAATCCCACGCCGCTGTCCAACTTCATCCAGATGCTCTCCATTTTCGCCATCGGCAGCGGGCTGACGTATTACTTGGGGCGCATGACCAAGAACCAGGCCCACGGATGGTCGGTCTGGTCGGCCATGATGGTGCTGTTTTTGGCGGGTGTGTTGCTGTGCTGGTGGGCGGAAGCCAAGGGCAATCCGATTCACCAGCATCTTGGGGTGGCGGCGGCTGACGGGAATATGGAGGGCAAAGAGGTGCGTTTTGGCATCTTCCATTCCGCCTTGTTCGCCACGGTGACCACCGATGCCTCGTGCGGGGCGGTCAACTCGATGCACGATTCCTACACGGCGCTTGGTGGATTCGTGCCGCTGTTCAACATCCAGTTGGGCGAGATCATCATTGGCGGCGTTGGGGCGGGCCTATATGGGATGCTGGTGTTCGTGGTGCTGGCGGTGTTCATCGCCGGCTTGATGGTGGGGAGGACGCCGGAATATCTGGGCAAGAAAATCCAGTCCTACGAGGTGAAGATGGCGATGCTGGCGCTGCTGGTGCTGGCGCTGTCCATTCTGGGCTTCGCGGCCTGGGCGTCGGTGAGCAAGTGGGGCCTGGCGGGATTGAACAATTCCGGCCCGCACGGTTTGAGTGAAATGATTTACGCCTACAGTTCGGCCAACGGCAATAACGGCAGCGCCTTCGCCGGGCTGAATGCCAATACGCCCTGGTATAACACGACGATCGGACTGGCGATGTTGATCGGGCGTTTCCTGATGATCGTGCCGATCATGGCCATGGCCGGGTCGCTGGCGCAAAAGAAGATTGTCCCCTTGAGCGCGGGCACCTTCCCGGTTTCGGGCGCGACATTTGTGGTGCTGCTCATCGGCACGGTGCTGCTGGTGGGCGCGCTGAACTTCCTGCCCTGCCTGACGCTGGGACCGATCGTGGAGCACTTCCAAACGCTTTTGGGCAAACTGTATTGAATGGCGCTTTCCCCTTTGTATGACACAGAAACCTCCTTCCCTATTTGATTGGAATATCGCCGGGCCGGCGATGGTGGATGCTTTCAAGAAGCTGGATCCGCGGCTGATGCTCAAGAACCCGGTCATGTTCGTGACGATGGTTGGAGCGGCGCTGACGACGGTGGGCATTTTCACGGCGCGGGTTGATCGCGGGTTCATCGCCCAATTGGCGCTCTGGCTGTGGTTCACGGTGTTGTTCGCCAATTTTGCCGAAGCGATGGCCGAAGGCCGGGGCAAAGCGCAGGCCCAGGCCCTGCGCAAAACGCGGGTCGAAACCCGGACCCGGCGCGTCGGGAAGAACCGGCAATTTGAGGAAGTCAACGCCACCGACCTGCGCAAAGGCGATGTCATCCTGGTGCGAGCGAGCGAAATCATTCCCGCCGACGGCGATGTCATCGAAGGGGCGGCGACGGTGGACGAATCGGCCATCACGGGCGAATCGGCCCCGGTCATCCGCGAGAGCGGCGGGGACCGCAGCGCCGTGACCGGGGGCACGCGCGTGCTTTCGGACGAAATCACCATTCGAATCTCGGTCAATCCTGGCGAGGGGTTTCTGGATCGGATGATCGCGCTGGTGGAAGGGGCGCAACGGCAGAAGACGCCCAACGAAATCGCGCTGACCATCCTGCTGGCGGCGCTGACGGTGATCTTCCTGCTGGTCTGTGTGACGCTCAAGCCTTTCGGCATTTATTCCGGGGCCGAATTTTCCGTGCCGGTCTTGATCGCGCTGCTGGTCTGTTTGATTCCGACGACCATTGGGGGATTGTTGAGCGCGATCGGCATAGCGGGCATGGACCGATTGCTCCAACACAACGTGCTGGCCATGAGCGGCCGGGCGGTCGAGGCGTCGGGGGACGTGGACGTGTTGCTGCTGGACAAGACGGGAACGATCACGCTGGGCAATCGGCAGGCGACGGACTTTCTGCCGGCCCCCGGCATCGGCGTGGAACGATTGGCCGACGCGGCGCAACTGGCGTCGCTGGCCGACGAGACGCCCGAAGGGCGGAGCATCGTCGTTCTGGCGAAGGAGAAATTCAATATGCGGGGGCGCGAAGTGGCTTCATCGCACGCGCAGTTTGTCCCCTTCACGGCGCAGACGCGCATGAGCGGGGTGGACCTGGCGGCGTGGGACGGCCAGCCGGCGCGGAGCATTCGCAAGGGCGCGGCGGAGGCGATCCGGGTTTATGTGGACCGGCAAGGCGGCCAGTTCTCGCCCGCTGTCAATCAGGCGGTGGAGAACATAAGCCGATCCGGCGGCACGCCGCTGGTGGTCTCGGAAGGGCGCGAGGTGCTGGGGGTGGTTCACCTTAAAGACGTGGTCAAAGGGGGCATCAAGGAGCGATTCGCCCAACTCCGCAAAATGGGAATCAAAACCGTCATGATCACCGGCGACAACAAATTGACCGCCACCGCCGTCGCCGCCGAGGCGGGGGTGGACGATTTTCTGGCCGAAGCCAAACCGGAGGACAAATTGGCGCTCATCCGAAAGGAACAGGGGGGCGGACGGATGGTGGCGATGATCGGCGACGGCACCAATGACGCGCCGGCCCTGGCGCAGGCCGACGTGGGCGTGGCGATGAACACCGGGACACAGGCCGCCAAGGAAGCCGGCAACATGGTGGACCTGGATAGCAATCCGACCAAGCTGCTGGAAGTTATTGAAATCGGCAAACAACTGCTCATTACGCGGGGATCGCTGACGACCTTCAGCATCGCCAACGACGTGGCCAAGTATTTCGCCATCATTCCGGCGATGCTGATGGCAACCTATCCGGCCATAGCGCCGCTGAACATCATGCGGCTGCACAGCCCGACGAGCGCCATCCTGAGCGCGGTCATCTTCAACGCGCTGATCATCGTCGCGCTGATTCCGCTGGCCTTGCGCGGGGTGCAGTTCAAGCCCATTGGAGCGCTGGCCATTCTGCGGCGCAACCTGCTCATTTATGGACTGGGCGGGGTCATCATTCCCTTTGTCGGCATCAAATTGATTGATGTCATTATTGCGGCCCTTGGACTCGTTTAGTTATGAAACAATTCTTGACTGAAATTCGCGGCGCGGTCATGTCCACCCTGATCCTGGCGGCGGTGTGTTGCGGGCTATATCCGCTGGCGGTTTTTGCAATCGGGCAGGCGCTTTTCCACACCCAGGCCAACGGCAGTTTGATTGTTGACGCCAGTGGCACCGTGCGCGGCTCGCGCTGGCTGGGCCAGCAGTTCACCGCGGACAAGTATTTCCACTCGCGCCCCTCGGCGGCGGGCAACGGTTATGATCCCACCAGTTCGGGCGGCAGCAATCTTGGCCCGACCTCGCAGAAACTGCGCGATTCCATCGTCCAGAACATTTCCGATTATCGCGCGCAAAACGGCCTCTCCACCAACGATCCCGTGCCCGCCGACGCGGTGACGGCATCGGGCAGCGGATTGGACCCGCACATCAGCGTGCGCAACGCGGAGACGCAGGCCCCGCGCGTGGCCAAAGCCAGGGGATTGGCGGTGGAAAAAGTTCTGCAACTGGTGCGCGCGAACACCCAAGGCCCCGATTTTGGACTCCTCGGCGAGCCGGGCGTGAACGTGCTGCCCCTCAACCTGGCTCTGGACAGTTTGAGCGCCAAGTAGAGGTTGCCGGCGCGTCCCTCCTGATCCTTCTTAATCTTAATCCTAATCTTAATCCTAGCCAAAGATATTTGAAATTTTCTGAAGAGCCGACGTGAGCCTTTTGTGGTTCTCCTGTTCGAGTGGCCGGCGGTTGCCCCCTTCCGAAAATTTCAAATATC
>Ga0326728_10001482_pt1 | contig 82686 bp, 88 predicted proteins | sample MB3enrmetagenome_FD_207602 | JGI IMG/M metagenome (GOLD analysis project Ga0326728, IMG submission 207602) | Lab enriched peat soil microbial communities from McLean, Ithaca, NY, United States - MB31MN | ecosystem: Environmental > Terrestrial > Soil > Wetlands > Peat | place: USA: New York...
AAAACTATTCTATTACTCAGTACGTAGCGGTAGCCACAAAGGTTATGGTCGTCGTATAGAGACCGGCTGGCTGGGTGACTGCGGTGTTACCCAAAAAGGCAATTACTCCAGTGGCTGATCCGGCAGAGGAGTTAGCAGCAGCTGTGGCTAGCGTAGCCCCATACGTGGTAGTGGTCTGGGTGGTATCAAAAGCAAATAAAGCACCGCTACCAAGGCCGCCAGTGGTTCCAGTACCGGCCGATTGGGTAGTCGTGCTACAGTTAGCACCATTATAAGGTGAAGACACGTTTAACACCATGGTGGTCATTGTAGGTATATAGTTGCATAAGCCGAACTGCGAGGTGCCGGCGGAACTGGCGGTAGCCGTACCTCCTATGGCATTAATGGTGTTAGATCCCGACGTTAAGGTGTTGCCTAACATACGTATCGTTAGACCATTTATGGCATTGGTTGAGACGGTATACGTGGTAGTTTTATCCACGAAGGGACCGGTAGTATACAGCACCCCCTGGGTGTCACCTAGTAGAACCGATCCGCCGCCGGCTGCACAGCTGGCTCCGGTATAGACACAAAATGTCAATTGTTCCTGAACTTTAGAGGTAACAGTGATTGCCTGGTTGGTACTCAAGGCAATACCACCATCATCAATCAATGGCGGTTGGACGGCACCAATAGACTGCGGCGCGTAACTTGTGGCACCGGCAGCAGTTGAATAATCCAATATTCTGGCATAAAAAGTACAGTTAGGCGGGGTGCCACCGGTACAGGAACTGTAGTTAGGGTTAGTGAAACCGGTCATGACAATTGTTACCGTGGTGCCAGATGCAACGTTAGTAGACGAAGATGTGTCACTTAAAACTAGTAACGGACTGGTTTTACCGATTGTCCAGTCTCCCGGCGTGGTGTCGCTTGGTCCACTAATGGTACTTAGCGCTACGCTAGTAAGGCTAATAGATTGCCCGGATGTATAGGTGCAAGCTGTGTTAATCAACGGCGAATTGTCGCAAAAATCAATCACGATACCTTCAATCGGGAATCCAGCAGTGGCAGTTTTATAAGATATGGTATATTGTGCTGTCGCTCCGGCCACCGAGCTGCTCATTTCAATGCTGCGGGTAGCTAGTAGTCCTGGGGTAGCAGCATAGGCATTCCTCGATAATATTGGTATCAACACTCCAAACATTAATAATGTTAATCCACCAAGCAGAATTAGCTTTCTCTCAAACTTCTTAAGACGTTTCACGATCTTTGTCTCTACCTCCACTAATGTCTGTAAAATAACTTACAACAATTTATAGCCTAACACAAGCGTTTTATACAAGCAAATTATATAATCAGTAAAACCTTTTATAAATGCGACTTAATGTCGGTATTTACGGCGTTGAGCACGGCGCCTGCGGACAATTAGCCAGATAATAAGGGCAATTACGACTACCACACCTATAACAGTCAGGATAAGCCAAACCGGGATAAACCAGAAGCCCGTACTAGCAGTTATTATATTGCCACTGCCCTGTTGCCAGGCAATGCTGGCGACAACCTGGTAATAACCAAGATAATGTTTATTCGGCAAAGCGTTAACATACTTACGTATGCTGTCAGGCAAGATGTTGGTCCGGGGATTAGCCCCGTTAAACTGGATAACCGATACGACATGGCCAAACATACTTTTAACTTCAATCGTACCAAAAGGCTGAGCGTGAATATTGCCGACATTATCTAACCTGGTTACAACAGAAAGTTTACCAGAAGTCACTAAGCTAACAGGCGTGTTGTTTTGCTCGACGTATAACTGAGTCAGCTTTAGTTTCTCAGTCAGGTTACCTGGCACCGTTACTAAAAACAAAGTGCCGGTACTGGCCGCCACACCGACATTGGCGGTATTGGCAAGATTGGCATTTTCAAACCGGATAACACCGTAATATCCGCCGGAAGCCGCTGTAGTAGGCACATAAATATAAACATTGAAATAGCTCCGCTGCTGCGGCGCCAAAGTTATATTGGCAATTGGTTCGACTAGCGAGATGAAGTTGTTTAACGGTAATGGCCCTTTATTATTAAGAATGATTTCAGGCTGCCCAGATTCGTTATTGCTGGCTATAAAATCGTTCACTATGGCTTTAAGGGTTACGGTGCTGCCTGTCGGATTCTGGACAGACATCTGGACTGGTAAGATTTGTCCCTTACCGACTGATATTTCTTCGAGAACCGGCGAAACCAGCATGCCATTCGGAGCACCATTAACGCTGACAGCCAATACCGGACTAGTAGTAAACAGTACCGATAAAACAACAGCTAATGCCAACAGAGCCCCACGATTTTGCAGTGCTTTTTTAGCAATTGCCCCTAGTCTCATTTGGTACATCGTAGCACACAAAATCAATAGTATACAAGCATTGGCATATTTAATCTTATGTTGTCAACTTAATAAGTGTTATCTGATAAGTTATATAACACTAAAATTATAATGTAAATTCAACAATTATAGATTGAGCTAAATTGATAATTATTAACTAGTACTGCTGACTGGCGACGGGTGGCCGGTTTTTTTAAGGATTTCAGCATTGATAATCTTTTCAAAACTGCTGGTAGTTAACGTCGGGGTAATCTTAGTACCGTCTAAAAAGAAGGTTGGCGTAGCCATTTCCTGTCCGGTTTTGTCAAAGGCGGTAACATCGGCGTTAATTTTATTATTAACTTCAGAGCTACTGTAGGCAGAGTCATATTGGCTGACATTTAGTCCCAGGGTTTTGGCATAACTATTAAAAATCGGTACAGGGTTAGACGAATTTACCCAATCCGATTGGTTGGTGTAAAGCTCGTCGTGCATCTGCCAGAACTTGCCTTGCAGGGCAGCTGCTTCGGCGGCCCGGGCAGCGGCAAAAGCATCGGGGTGGAGTTGGGTTAACGGTAAGTTACGGAATTGGAAATAAATTTCACTGTTATATTCAGCCGCAACTTGTTTGACAACCGGATCATATTGAGCGCAATACGGGCATTCGTAATCGCCATATTCTACTAATGTAATGCCGTCCTTGCCTTGGCCTTCAATATGGCTGGTCGGCTGGCTGCTGTTAGTCTGATGATTGTTCGTTTTTGTATTATTATGGCTGGAATTTGCCCAATATATTCCACCCAAAATAATAACTACTGCTAGTAGGATCCCCCAGAAAGTCTTAGTCATAAATTACTTGTCTCCTTATTGAAATTATAGTATAGCAGCATCCTAGCAAACTTTGAAATCCGAGCAATACATCGTAAGATTATAATAGCTATGTTAAATTTCATATTCGGATTGTTGCTAACGATAGTCATGTTACTGGCCATCGTTTGTAACAAGGTATATCACCTCCTGCCAGTTAAAGAAGTGCGACGCTTAGCTAGGCATAAAAACCCGGCGTCGCAAGCTATTTATCAAGTCGCCGCTTACGGCAGCAGTTTACAGGCATTATTATGGGGAATTATTGTGCTGGCCGCCGCCGGCAGTTTTGTGTTATTTGCCCATGTTTTATCAATGTGGCTATCATTCTTAGTCATTCTGTTTTTGCTGTGGCTAGGGTTTTTGTGGTTGCCATCTTCCAAGCCAGGAGCCCTAAGTCAACGACTGGCGACCTTTATGGCGCCGGGATTCAGTTGGCTACTGCGCCATACTAATACCCTGCTGGAAGCATTATCACGTATTACCCGCAGCAAATATGCCCACGACTTTCATACTGGCATTTACGACCAGGAGGATATGCTGGCGTTACTCAGCTGGCAAAAAGCCCAATCTGATAACCGTATTCCAGATGATGAATTGACAATGGCTGAAAATTCTCTAACCTTCGCCAGCAAAAAAGTTAGTGAAATTGTTATTCCGCGCCGGGTTGTAACTACTGTCCAGTTTGATGATACGATCGGTCCAATATTAATGGACGAATTACATAAAAGTGGTCATTCCCGTTTTCCGGTACTTGAAGGCAAACCTGAAAGAATCGTTGGAATTTTACATATTGAAGATTTATTAAACGCTAAAGACGGCGGCAGAGTCAGTACTTTGATGCGCCGGCCGGTAGTTTATGTCCATGAGGATTTTAGACTTGGCCAAGTATTACACGCTTTCTTCAAAACCCATAATCATCTGTTTATCGTCGTGAACGAGTTTGAAGAATTTGTCGGCATCATAACTATCGAGGATATTATCAAGCAGATTATCGGCGGCCCGATTTTAGATGAATTTGATAACTATACCGATCTTAGGGCCGTAGCGGCGGCAGCTGCCAAAGCGGAACATCTTAAACATAAGAAAGATTCCAGTGAGCCAATCAATTCGAGTGAAGATCAAGAGCCCAACCCATAAGTCGAACTTATTTAGCTTTATTGGAGCTGCTAAGTATCTAAAAAACCTCCCGGAAAATCCAGGAGGTTTAATTTGTTTTATTCTTTTGGCTGACAAACTTTAGCCATATAGTTTAATCCATATTTTTATTTATGGACAATACTTATGACAACAAATTTGTCACATATGCAGGTTATGCCTATTGGCTTATGCTTGTCAAGTAATTTAACAATTCAGACTAAAGCTACAATAAATAATTATATATAGTGATTTTGCTTATGTTAAAATAAGCGCAGCTTAGAATGACTAATCATGCAGTCAGCTTTGCCAGGTAATGAATATAAGGAGCATATTATGGATCCAGAGCCATCTAATACACCATTAGATCAATCTGCTGCTGATGGAACAGGTGCGGCAAACGATACATCATCGACAACGCCTCAACCAACATCTCCAACATTTAATAATTCGGAATTTACTTCACCGGAGCCAACAGTAAATTCACCAACCAATGATTATCCGACAAGTGAGCCGGATAGTAATACAGCTAGTGACGATAGCGGTTCTCAAGAGCCTGAGCCAAGTTCTGATTTACCCACCAGCCCATCTTTGAGCGATGATACGCCATCGCCAACCCAGGCTGATAATTCTGCGACTGCCTTTACTCCTTCAATGGATAACACGGCTTCAGCTTCACCAGATCCGTCATTAACTGCACCGACTAACGCCATGGAAGATTATCCGAGTCCGGCTACCAGTGAGCCAACTGCTCCAACAGAAGAAAGTTCACCGACCACTGATCCGACGACAACTATGCCTGACAACAGTGACATGCCTTCAGACCCACCGGCGCCAACATTCAGTGAACCAACCAGTGAGCCAACTGCTCCAACAGAAGAAAGTTCACCGACCACTGATCCGACGACAACTATGCCTGACAACAGTGACATGCCTTCAGACCCACCGGCGCCAACCGAAACATCATCCCATTTTAGCCCGCCCGGAGGCAAAGATCCTCCCGAGCCAACTAAATTGAAAGTTACCAAGTCTAATCGGACGCTAATTGTTATTGTGATTGGTGTATTAATAGTAATTGTTGTTATCGCGTTGGTAATTTTGGCTTATCATAAATCTAGCTAATTTTTAACTACTACAAATTGTCTAAGTGTTAAATGATTTTTGTGGTGTTGGTTAAAAATTAACTACCCCCGTTATAAATTTTAGATGTCCGCTATATATTAACAATCTAATGGCTTAGTAGTCATATTTATTATTTAACTAGTTGTATTTTTAGCAGTTTAAGGGTAAAAAAGTAGTATGCCCTTTAGGGCTTAACAAGCATATATGGAACATCATCAACATGAACAACCGGAGGATAAGCAACCTTTAAAATCCTCGGAAGATAAGGATTCTGTCAAAAAGAAACCGAAGAAACGGCGTAAGCTACGCCGGCCAGCTTTTAATGCTACTCGTTATTTACCTGATAAAAATAAGCCGGTAATTCCAACTCAAGCCGAGTTTTGGGCTTGGCCGCGGGTAAAACCAAAACCAGAGCAGCAGCCAAGCAAGCCGTCCGAAGAAGTCGATACTGTATTAGACAAACCAACCAAGCTACAGCCAACTGAGATTATTTATCAAGAAGAAGAACTTAGTGACGAATTGCCCTTAACCGAAAATTCACAATTCGTAACAATCCCCCTGAGCAGTTATAGCGAAAGCGAAATTTTACTACATAGCTATTCGGAAGAGACTAGTGATGCCGACAGTGATTTAACAGTTGCCGAAGTTAAGTCACTGCCTTTAACTGAATCTCAAGCTGTTAAAAGCGAAGCCCAATCAACAGTTGACGAGTTGTCGTCTGTTAATTTACAGCCAGTGGCAATTGAAGACAAAGCCGAAAGCGCGGCTAGTGTTCAAATATCAGAAACTGTCGATAGGTTCAGTGAGCAGTCTGCAGCTTTGCCGGTAACGCCAATCCCGACAACGATTGAAACTGATACCAAGCCATTAAATTACACCAATACTTTAGTGAACGAAGGATTGTTAGCTAATCCATTAGAGAATACCCCAGCAGCTTATGATCCAAACTTGATTAGTGCCGCTGATTATCAAACTAAGCCAGACAGGGGGACTTCGGTCAGACCGTCAAATACTAAGACTGAGACTAGTCTTCAAAGTAAATTAGCTAGGTGGTGGCAACAATTACCTAAGCCCAAACTGTTAAATTATTATTCTAAAAAAGACCGTGCCCCAATTACCCCACCGCCGACACCCACGGCGACAGTAGCTGAACAGCAAGCGTCTTATGAAAGAAATTATGCGCCAAATACTTTTCGGCGTACGGTTGGCCGACATTTGTCAGTATCAGAATTCGTTACACAATTAAAAGAATCCCCTAATCAACGTGAATCCTCCAGTCCATCGAAGGTTATTGATCAAGTAACAACTTCTAAGCCGATTGAAGCAATTTCTCAATTTATCCCCAGTTTCCAACCGCAACTAGCTGAAGCTAGTGGTGCGGTTGTTGGTTCGATGAATTATATTATTAAATCAACGCCTTATTATCCCGAACATTATCAAAGAAGTACTAGCCATGGACCGGCTAAGCACAATGAACTTTGGCAAGCCAGTTTTAAATCTGAAGGTCGTCAAAATCCAGCTGAATTAAAGGTAGCAGAGGATTTTGTCATCCCCTCGCCAGCAGAAGGCAACCGGCCAATCACCAATCAGGCAAATACTGCTCCGTCTCATGAATCAACTTATATGTCCGATAAAAGTTGGGACGAAATTGTCGCCATCGAAGCTGAAAGGTTAAGAATTGCTAGCAAACGCCGTCCAGAAAACATACCAGCGCCAGCTGAACCGGAGCCTAGCCAACCGCCGGATATACCACCGGAATTACCGCCGGACCGCCAAATCCAAAATAGCGTTTGGCATCGTATAGAAGTTGATAAAAAAACCGGCCGAGCGGTGGGAACGCCAACTTTAGCTTACGGGGAAGCTTTCCAACAGGAGCAACACCAAGAAATGCCGCCACCACCAGCTGACAGCGCGGGAACAGCCAGCGGGCAATTAGCGGCTGGCCCACCGAAGCAAATTGACCAACTTCAGCCAGCCACTCTGACTGCTAAAGCCGGATCAGAGACGGCGCCTGACTCATCATCATCAAATCAAATTGAGTCAACTATCCGGGTTAGACAATCATCAAACTTTAATTCAACTGATCTATGGCTATGGATCATTTTGATCATAGTTATACTAGCGGTAGTTATTGCGATTTCCGTTTAAACTTTTCCCTTACCCATTCATCAAGACTTTTCCCGCCGCCACCACTTATAGCCACTACCATGTCGCCGGCTTCAAGGTGACTTTTAATGTTGTCGGCTAATTTTTGATTCATGGCAGCAGCTTCCGCCAGGTTGGGATTACTTAATCGATTAATGAGTTCTTGAGGAGATATGACCCGCTGTTTCGGATCTTCACGGGCTAAGTAGGTTGGTAGCCAGTAAACTTTCGAGGCACCGTTAAAGCAATCTTTATAATCATCAATCATGTAGTGCTGCCGCCGGTTAGTTAGCGGCTCATAGACAACTATCACTTTTTTACCGGCTGCAATTTCTAGTGCGATATTCATTGCGGCCTTAATTTTATCAGGGGTATGGGCATAATCAGTATAAAGATTATTAGTAATTAATTCCATTCGGCGCTGTACGCCGGGGAATTTATTCATCTGGACAACCAACTGGCCAAGTGGCGTATTTAACAAATGGTGAACTGCCTGGATGGCTAGCCAGGCATCGAGTCGGTTATAGCGACCTTTTAAATTAATGCTTTCGATCAAAGCCGTGTCGGATGCTTGGATAAACAAATTAGTTGGTTCGTTTAGCCCAATGTAATCAAAATCCTCCTGCCATAAAATAGTCTGGCTGCTTTGAGCAATAAATTCTTGAAAGGCCTGTTGATATTCCTCGCGGGTCGGATAAATCTCATGATGGTCCCAGCTGACGCCGGAAATAATACTCATATAAGGTTCAAATGCCAAAAAATTACGATCAAACTCATCGGCTTCATAAACGAAATATTTACTGCCCGGGGTATAGAGCCCCATCGTGCCAAAGTTCATTTTGCCACCAACTGAGTAACTAATTTTGACTTTAAGTTGCGTAAATAACCAGATGACCATGGCGGTAGTTGTAGTTTTCCCATGCGTACCAGCTACGGCAATTAGCTTGAGTTGCTTCTTGTCTAAAATCAGGTTGATGAACTCATCGCGCTTACTGGTTTTGATAGATTGTTCCTGGCAGAATGCCAGTTCTGGCGGGTTCGGGTTTTCCATCGTCAACGCTGAGGTATAGACAAACCAGTCAATTGGCTGCTTCTGGTGGATGGCAGCTATTTGATCATAACTTTGGCCAATATGAACATTGTCTATGCCATGCTGCCGTAAATAAGTTATTGATCGTGATGTTTGTTTATCTGAACCTGAGACCGTAAAACCGGCTTGTCTGGCAATTAAGGCTAACGGGCCAATCGCCATGCCGCCAATTCCAGAAAAATACACGTGCATACTTATAAGTCTAGCATGAGCTTAATCCATGCTAAACTAATCTTAAAGGTTACGTTATCACAATGCTTAAAAAATATGGTCGGCGTTTCTGGAAAAGCTTCCGGGCAATTAAACCAATCTTTATTTTAATATTGTTCATTATTAGCTGCGGTTTAACTATTTACGCCTTGCGGGCTAACAATTTAACGATGGCTAGTTTACGCTCGGCACTTTACCAAGCCGATAAAAATGACACTAATATCAGTCAAAAACTAGATGCTTTGCAGGCCTACGTGACAACCCATATGAATACGGACCTATCGACTGGACCAAACGCTGCTTACCCGCCGATTCAGCTTAAATATACTTACCAGCGCTTAAATAATGCTGAACAGCAACAGATATCAGCAGTTAATGCCAAGTTATATACCGAGGCTGAGGCTTATTGTCAGCAACAAAATCCAATCAGTTTTTCGGGTCGAACGCGGGTCCCTTGTGTTGAACAATACGTCCAGCAAAACGGCGCCAAAGCCCAACCAATACCGACTGCCCTTTACGAATTTGATTTTGTTTCACCAGCCTGGTCACCTGACCTGGCGGGTTGGTCACTAGTCACCAGTATCATTCTATTTATGTTATTTATCGCCTCATTGGTAGCCAGGCATTGGTCGAAAAAATAATTTAAACTAATCGATTATTTGGTAGTACTAGTAGAAGTAGGAGTAGAAGTATTAGTAGTCGAAGTGGTCGAGTTGGTACTGGCACAAGCTGGAGTTGTGGCGCTCTTCTCGTAGTTGGCTATAGTCGTAGAAACTTTACCGCTGTTTTGGAGGTTCTCCCACCAATTAACACTTGAGCGGTTAATTATCATCTGGTTGACAGGCATATCAATCTGACAAACAAGCGGTTCAAGCGTTATATTCGTGCTGGTGGTTGAGGTAGTTGGGATGTAAAATACGTTGTTCAAAATGAGATAGTTACTGTTAATCGTCCTTAAGTTGCCGAAGTATATTTGGTCGCCAGTTGAAGAACCTCCAACGCTAATATCGACTGCTTGGTAGTCATTTTTATTAATATATTTGCTCTGATCGGTGCCGCCGAATACTAGGGCCGCTAACACTGCCGCTAATAAGACTGCCATACAAAGGATACCGATAGCTGCCAGCCAAGTTGGTCCAGTCATCATCGATTTTTTGTTCTTTTCTTCTTTAGTTTTTACGTGATTGCCGGCAGTTGTAGTGGCGCCAGAATCAGCAGATGGTACATGTGACTGCGTTCCTCTATTTGTAAAGTCCATATTATATCCTTAAAACTTAACCTTTATTATTACTTGACTAGTGTAATACATAAGCATCATCCGATGCAAGATTATAATGTGACAGAATTTAATAATTACGGCTTTTAGTGGTTTAAAAGGTTTAACTAAAAAAATCATACCATAAGGAGTAAAATTAGCCCTTAACCCTTATTTAGGGTTGACAAATAAAAACCGATAAGAGTATTTTAGGGGTACTACTAATGTAAGAGAGGGAGAAGGTCAGAGATGGCATACAAGCACACAAATTCAAAGGGTGTGACATACTATTTAAACTCAAAAGATGTTACATTACGAGGTGGCAAGCGACAAACTATTTATTATTTTAGTAAGGACCAGCGTCCTGAAGGTTGTGAGTTGCCAGCTGGTTTCATTGTCAATGAAAACCCACGCAATGGTTTCTTGACAGTCAAGCGCAAGAAATAAGCACCCTAAGTAATAATAGAAAATGCCCGGTATTAATTTACCGGGTGTTTTTTTATACCTCAATTGTTATAGTATGATGGTGGCAAATCCAATTCTGTCAGTTCAGAATTTACGTAAAGTATATGGCAATCGAGCAGTTGTTAATAACGTCTCATTTAACGTTGAGGTCGGTGAAATATTTGGTATTTTAGGGCCAAACGGCGCTGGCAAAACAACTACGCTGGAGATGATCGAAACGCTGCGCTCAATCGATAGTGGCCGGATTATGTTAGCCGGGATTGACGTTGCTAAAAATCCCCAAAAAATTAGATCGATTATTGGCGTCCAGTTACAAGCTGCCGCTTTTATGGATAAAGTCAAACTAACAGAATTACTAGAAATGACGGCGGCAGCTTATGGCGAGAAGGTTGATCCGATGGTGTTTTTAAAAGAAGTTGAACTTGATGATAAAAGAGACAGTTATTTTGAAAATTTATCAGGCGGGCAAAAACAACGTTTCAGTTTAGCGGCAGCGTTGGTTCATAATCCGAAAGTTTTCTTTATGGATGAACCAACGACCGGGCTTGACCCTCAAGCTAGACATAATTTATGGCGCTTAATCCGACAAATACGCAAAAAAGGCATCACCATTATCTTAACCACCCATTATTTGGAAGAAGCTGAGTTATTATGCCACCGGGTGGCAATTATGGATAACGGTAATATTATTGCCATGGATACGCCAAAGAACCTTATCCTACAGCTGTTGGCAAGCGGTTTTAAAAAACAGCAACGCCTTGAGCAGGCCAGCTTAGAAGACGTCTTTATTGATTTAACCGGCAAGGAATTGCGAGATTAAGATGAAACGACCGTTTTACACAATCTATGTTTTTGCCAAGATTAGTGTTAAACGGTATTTTCGGGATAAAGTGGCTATTTTCTTTACAATTGCTTTCCCCCTGATTTTTCTGGTAATTTTCGGCGGCATATTTGGCAGAAGCAATACGTCAATCAGTCTCGCCCTATTTAATGAATCCCAGAGCCAATTTTCCAGACAGTTTGTCGCTCAGCTAAAAAGCAATAAAATTTTTAAAATTAAACCTGGGATTGCCAATTTGGCGCAAGCTGAACAACAAATCAGCAAGAATGAGATCGATGCGGCCTTAGTTTTGCCAGCTTCGTTTGGCGCGGTGCGCAATCATTTGTACCCTACCGGTCAGGTAACTGAATATTATGACGAAAACAATGCCCAGGTGGGGCAAGCCCTGGCTTCAATCCTGGAAGGCATTACGGCCGGCATCAATGCCAAGCTGGTAGCCACACCAGTAGCTCCCTTTACGGTTAAAACCCAGTTGACTAATCAGCCTGGTTTGACGACATTTGATTACACATTTTCGGGGCTACTGGGCTTTACGATTATCGGGCTAGGCATCTTCGGCCCGGTTAACACCTTCCCCGAACTAAAAAAGCAAGGCGTGTTGCGGCGGCTGCATGTCTCGCCGATAAGAGTCTGGCAGTTTTTCCTGGCAAATGTAATTTCCAATTCAATCATCGGCTTACTGTCAGTCGCAATTATGTTTATTGCCGCCGTCGAGTTTTTCGGTTTCCATATGAACGGGAATTATCTGACTCTGGCCGCCGTAGTGATTATCGGCATTTGGACAATATTTGGTATCGGTTTGGCAATCGGCGGCTGGGCTAAAAATGAAAATCAGGCGGCGCCGCTGGCTAACATCATTGTCTTCCCGCTGATGTTTTTGACCGGGGTGTTTTTCCCGACTTACCTGATGCCGACCTGGTTGCAGAATATTTCAACTTATCTACCGTTAACTCCCATCATTAACGCCATCCGGATGGTGATAACTGAGCATGCCAGTCTAATTACGATTGATCATCAGCTAGGCTTAATTGCCATTTGGGCAGTGATTATTTATGCCATTGCTTTTCGAATCTTTCGTTGGGAATAACAACTATTACTTAAGCTACGGCTTTAACTTTACTAGTGCAGTACATGCAACGCGTTGCCTGCTTTGGTATATCGCTTAGACACTCCGGGCAAGACCGGGTAGTGCTAGCTGGTATTCCTTTACGCCGCTGATTCAGGGCGGTAAGTTTATTAATTGGTTGAACAACAAAGAAGAAAATTACTATGGCAATGATGCAAAATGAGATTAAGGCATTAACAAAATCACCGTAAGCAAAAACACTGCCATGCAAAGTGGCATGCAGGTCTGAGAAGTTCTTGCCTTTGGTAAAGGCGCCAATTAGTGGCGTAATAAGATCTTTGACAAGCGAGGTGACGACTAAGCCAAAGGCGCTACCGATGACCACGCCAACTGCTAAGTCAACCACGTTGCCGCGCAATATGAATTTTTTAAAATCATTCATCATTAAATTACTCCTCTCTTATAAATCAGCTGGCTATACAATAGCACAACTTTATTCAGTTATTGAGAAGCAACTTTGACGGCGGCGGTTTGTTTATGGGTGGCTAAAGCATAGATACCAAATAAGGCCGCTGTATAGACGGCATCACTTAGGGCGGTGTTGCGGAAAAACGGTAAAGCCAACGTGTAACAACTAACCAGGCCAGCCCAGTTATGGGCATACATACCACTTGTCAGCCAAACACCAAAGTTAGTCACGATGTAAAAGAATATTGACGAGGAGACGGTAAGTAATGCACCTTTTAGCAGGTTGGCTGGCCTTAGCCACTTCAGGCTGGCCAGAGCAATTATGAGATAGCACGCCCATATTAAAGGCATTAGGCTATAAAAACCGATTACTGCATCGGATATCATCATCGCCCCAAGCGGTACCCAAACAGCAACTTTTTTCGGTAAAACTGATCCGCCAAAAATCGAGATGGCGGCAATTGGCGCAAAGTTTGCCGGATGTGGCAAAATGCGCAGTACTATACCGATTGCAATTAAACTAACGGCAATAATCGTGGGTAAGTATTTTTCTTTCATTAGGCCCTACTCCAATTTCCAAGTTATTTTATCGCTGCTTTTGGTGATATATGAACTAGCCCCAACGCTGGCTTCTTTACCATTAACAAAGAATGTCCAATATTTCGGACCATTTCCGGCAGCATCATTGATGGAGGTTACAAAATAGCCAAATGAATAGTGCTTAGCTTGAACCCTGGCGTATTTTTTAAGCAGCGTGAAAGCATTGACGCCATTTTTACCGTCATAACTGATTTGCGTTAATTGATGTTGGGAATTAGTTGTTGTTTGAACCTGCCCGGAATTATTTTGGCTGTAAATTCCCAGGCCAACACCCGCCATTACAATAATCACCGCCAGGGTTATTATTACTTTTGATTTAAGAACTTGAGCTACTCGGCTCATAAAAAAATCCTCTCTGTCTCAAGACAAAGAGGCTGGTGTGATCAATCTATCACCAAATTCTTGCTCGAGACTTACCCGATTTACGGGTTTCTTGCTGTATCGGACTCTCCTTGTTAAAGGTAAACCGTTGCGGCACAGTGTCGGCTTTTCACCGACTTCCAGCAGATATTATTTTATTAAGGTAATTCTAGCATAGCATAATGAATTCTTTTTCAAATGAAAAAACCAACAAACCTGGATTTTAATTAGCTCACCCGAAAACTGGTCAGGGCATTGGTAAAAATTGAGTAATCCGGCTTTATATTGTGGTCGGTATAAAGAAAAAAGAAGGAGTGCTGCCCGGTGGTTAAGCCAGTTAGGGTAACTATATTAATGCCTTGCGGTGAACTGGTGCCAACAGCGTTCCGGTCATAATTACTTAGATCGCAAATGAAGTTAATATCTTGCCATTTGGCAACTTGATTAGGCAAACTCATGGCGGATTGAGCATTTATTTTGGTCGGGCCGACAAAAGTTATACAATCGTCTGACATAACACCCACTTGCAAGTGATTCCCGTCAGCGGTTACCGGTTGCACCCGATTAACCGCGGCAGTTGTTGGGATCGTATCAACGTACAGATTTAGGATACGGTTGTCTTCATATTTGGTAGTTTCTTGCCAAGTGTAACTATCGTATTTACCAGTGGTGTGGCTGATTAATTTCCAGTCAATCGGTAATTGAATGGTGAAAACCGGTTCAGTAAAGGTCTGCACTGAAACAGTATTGGTAACAGTCGTGGTTTTAGCGCTAGAACTACTAATAACTGTCGTGCCGCTATTATATTCGATATATAAACCGGCCGTAACAATTACCACCAGCAAGACGATAACGACTATGATTAACGCTCGGCGCCGATAATTCTGCCAAGGTGCCGCACGACGTTCATAACGATACATAATTACCTACGTTAACACCGTACATTATACGCTTTAGCGCTCATGACCGGCTTTAGCGGCTGGATTACGCAAAGCCTGTAAACGGGGCAAGAAACTTTGGGCTGCCCCGTTTAATCCCAGAACCTTAAGGGCGCCGATCAGGACGATTAACTGGTCAATTTGAGTTTGATCTAGATTGGTCGATTGTTCAACCCGCCGAAAAAAATATTCAACCTTATCAATCAGCCATTTTTCTTCAGTCGGGGCAATTTGATTAGTTGATAACCTGGCTGGTGACTTAGCGTGAACTACTTCCAATGAGCGGGCACTACGATCGCGTTTTTTTAAATGGCCCCGTTTAATCAGGCTATTAACATGCAGCGCGACAGTCGCCACTGAATTATATTTAAGACCACTCATAATTTCGCGGTAACTTGGACTGTAGCTATGCTGCGCAATAAAAGTTTCAATAAAAGTTAACAGTTCGCGTTGTTTTTTAGTCGGCCGGATAACTGGTTCTGGATTCATCTAGTACCCCTGCTAGGATTGTACACGAAATACGAAAAACCGAAACCACAGGTAATTCCAGACCGTGAAAAACCCAGATGAGATAAATAGCCCCGCGTAAGGCGTCACGCCAAAGTGTTTTAAGCTGGCGACAATACTATAGTCGATACTAAAATTCAACGCCGTTAGCAGGAGGTAGCGGCCGGTTACTTTAATTGGCCGCAGTTTAAGTTTCGGGTTGGCAAACGCCCAGTAACGCTGAATGAGATAATTGATCGTCCAGCCGATGGCATCGGCTATCATCTTTGCCCACAACCAGTTAATATGGAAACCGCTGTAGCCGATGGCAAAAATCAGATAACCAGTCCAGAAATAAACGCCGCCGCCAACCATGTATTTCAGAAACTGCAGCCACAGTTGCTTCGTATAACTAGACATTGAGAACATCAGTTAGACTTTCTTAGGCGCCGGCAGTTTAGGAGCCAGCATTATGCCGGCCAGTCCCCACCAGATATAACTTAAACTGTCATCAGTCCAAGCATAGGAAAACATATTCACAACCGTAATGCCAATTAGGGTTGCCAGCAGTAGTAAGGCTAAGCTATCGTGACGTTTATCCCACAGTTGTTTGCCAACCAACCAATTGATAGCTATAAACAAGGCTAGACCCAGCCAGCCGACTTCTTGACCGATCTGTAAAAAGTAATTTTCAGCCAGCCGGGCCGGGTGATTATTGTAGACTGAGGCGGGACCGGCGGTGCCGGTACCAAGGCCTAACGGCTGGTGTAAAACTTCACTTAACCCGCTGTGCAGGTAACTTTCATGGACTTGATCAGAACTGGTAACAGCCGCCGAGTGTTGATTAGTGTGTAAAATAATATCCTCGAAACGACTATTATGCCGCAAGGCTAGGGTGGTAATAGCGCCGGCAATAATAACGAGACCAAACAGCCCGGCAATAAGGTAGGCGGCTTGCCGCCGCTTTAGGCTAAGACTGATGATTACAACTAGCCCAACGGCAACGACACTGCCTATCCAGGCACTGCGCGAATAGCTACAATACAGGCATATCAAACCGGCAATACCAAAAACTACCACGGCCAGTAAGCGCCAAACATTTTTTAGTTTCATGGCCCAGACCGTTAACCCGCTTATAATAACCAACAGATAAGCCCCAAACGGATTAGGCCCGCGCAGGGTTGAACTGATCCGGACGTAGTGATTATTCTGATTAACTGTTTGATATGGTGGGATGGTATTTGGACCATAGCCAAAATGTTTTAAAAAGTTTTTCGATAAGACAAAGTGTTGCAGCAGTCCGAAGCTAATAACTACGATGGCCGGGCCGAAAAGCAGCTCACGCCAATGCCGTTTAAGCCAGGTGGTAGTCGAAGCCGCTACCACGCAAACGATGAAGAAAATTAAAAATCTTAAATCGACAATCAGACCATAACCAAGGGCTTTGCCGTCAACTTGATGCCGGATTAAGGCAACCACACCACAGCCAAGCACTAATACGACGTAGGCCAATATCAGCCGGGACAGGTTCCAACGGTAAAGATACTGGCGTAATTGGCGGTTACGCACTAACAATCTAAGCGCCACCAAACAGGCTAAAACTAAACCGACTTCATCCCAAAGTCGTAACGCGGTATAGTGACCGATTAAACTTGATAACCAGACCGTTAAGAAGCCCTGGAACGGTACAACAAGTAAAATAATTACGACTAGTGCGACCAGCCAATCAGCAGTTTTCCAAAGTCTTAGTCTACGCATAAGTGATACAATTCATTATACGGAATTAGTCCACAAAAAACGTTTATGAAGAATAATAATTCGCTAATTTACAACTTGTTTCTGATTATTGGCGATGCCATAGCTTTAGTTGTGGCCTTTTTAGGGGCATTTTTTGTCAGAGCTCATTTATATAACGCTCCGGTAGCTCATCCGGTTCACGTAACTACTTATATCTTAGTTTTTTCAGCACTTTTGCCATTCTGGATATTAACGTTTGCCTTACTAGGACTTTACAATCACAGCATCTATGAAAAACGCTTCAGTGAAATCGGCCGGTTATTTATCGGCTCTTTCATTGGCATGCTGTTCGTGGTGTTTTGGAATTATTTGTCACTAAAACCGATCATACCTTCAAAGCTAGTGGTTATCTTCGGATTTTGTTTTGGCTTTATTGCTCTGGTGCTGGAACGTAATATTATCCGTTGGGTACATACCTTACTGTTTAGCTTTCGCATTGGGTTAACAAATGTCGTCATTACTGGCAATACGGCGGTGGCCAGAGAATTAGTTGAGTCGCTATATAACAGTCGCCAGTCAGGCTATTACGTCGTTGGTGTGGTTGGTAGCGAGCGAGCTATTTATGGGCATACTAACATCAAAAACTACCCGGATTTTCGCTCAATGCTGCGGGACATTCATATTGATAGTTTAGATGCCATAATCCAAACCGAGCTATATGCCGATGAATCGCGTAATCAAGAGATCTTGGAATTTGCGCAAAGACATCATATTGCTTACCGGTTTGTGCCTGGAAATACGGAATTATTCGTCGGCAATATAGACGTTGAGCTATTCCGTTCGGCCATTCCAGTTATAAATGTTAATGAAACAGCACTATTTGGTTGGGGGAGAATTGTTAAACGGGTTTTTGATATTTTGGTTGGCAGCATACTTCTGCTAATTGCCTTACCGTTTATGCTAATTATTGCTATTGTCATTAAAATTTTTGACCCGGGTCCGATATTTCTTAAACAAACTCGTTTAACCCGGTATGACCAAAAATTTACGGTCTATAAATTCCGAACCATCAAGAAAATATATAATAATCTGTCGCCCGAGGCAGCGTTTGAAAAAATGGGCAAACCTGATCTTATTTCTGCTTATCGGGCCAATGGCGATAAGATACCAAACGATCCGCGATACAGTAAGCTTGGCAATTTTCTAAGAGCTACTAGTCTCGATGAGTTGCCGCAATTTTATAATGTCGTTAAGGGGGATCTCAGCCTTGTTGGGCCGCGGCCATTGGTGCCTGAGGAATTAGCGCTCTACCCTAAGCGCCACACTATTTTAAGCGTCAGATCGGGCTTAACTGGTTTAGCTCAAGTATCAGGACGGCGCAATATCAGCTTTGAAGAACGTCGAAAACTCGACCTATATTACGTCCAAAACTGGAGTTTCTGGCTTGATCTAACTATTCTCGCAAAAACACTCGGAGCAATTATTGATAAACGTGGTAGTGCTTAAATGAAAGATTTTAGCAACTTAAAGGTTGCTCTAGTCTGTGACTGGCTGGTTGGAGTCGGCGGCGCTGAACGCGTATTACTGGCACTGCATCAATTATTTCCACAAGCTCCAATTTATACATCGCAATATGATCCGAAGGCGATTGACTGGTTCCATGATATTGATGTCCATACGTCTTGGTTGCAGCATTTACCCAAAGGATTAAGAAAGTTTTTACCTTTGCTAAGAGCAATTAGTTTCAGTCATCTCAACCTAAGCGACTACGATCTAGTTATTTCATCCAGCGGAGCCGAAGCTAAGTCTGTTAAAACCGGCAAATCAACTATTCATATTTGCTATTGTCACTCGCCTACCCATTATTACTGGCGCCGTTATGAAGAATATATAAAAGACCCGGGGTTTGGGTATTTTGATTGGCTAGCAAGATTAGGGCTTAAATTATTAGTTAGACCAATGCGCAATTGGGACAAAAAAGCAGCTCAAAAACCAGATTATTTAATTGCTAATTCAACTTTCTCGCAGTCCGAAATAAAACGCTGTTACGGTCGTGATTCAGTCGTCATTCACCCGCCAGTTGACACAGATAGATTTAAAGACATTAATCAACCCCGAGCTGGATTCGTAACAGCTGGCCGACAAACACCATACAAACGAAATGACATAACAATTGCGGCTTGTTCTAAGTTAGGAATAAATTTAACAGTACTAGGAGATGGGCCAGAACATAAAAAGCTAGTTGCTATGGCGGGACCTACGATTGCGTTTCTAACTGATGCTAGCGATCAGGCTATGGCCCGTCACTTAGAGATGGCTGAAGCATTCATTTTCCCGGTGATCGAAGATTTCGGCATAGTTGCCGTCGAGGCCTTAGCAGCTGGGACGCCTGTTATAGCCTATCATGGGGGTGGTTCGCTTGATTATGTAGTCGAGTCAAAAACCGGCTTATTTTTCTCTGAGCAGACTGTTGCTAGCTTAACGCGAACTCTTAGGAATTTTCATTCATATAAATTTAATCATAGTTTGATTAGTCAGTATGCTAAACAATTTGATACAAAACACTTTAAGCAACATATATCAGAGTTTGTGGATCCAATTGTTACACCTTAGATCAATTGCTATAATATGTTTATAGTGCGATTGTTAGTTACCGGAGGTGCCGGTTTTATCGGTTCTAATTTTATTCATTATGTCTTTCGAGAACATCCAGATTGGCATATTACAGTTTTTGATTCGCTCACTTATGCCGGAAATATTAAAAATCTATCTGACCTAGATAAAAAACACTTTCAATTCATTAAGGCTGATATCTGTGACGAAATAGCAGTAAACAATGCGGTTAGTAACTGTGACATTGTTGTGCACTTCGCAGCTGAATCGCATGTCGATAACTCATTGCGTTCACCTTGGCCATTTGTTAATACCAATTTGATTGGTACATACCAACTCTTGCAAGCTGTAAGAACCCATAATAAACGTTTTCATCATATCTCAACCGATGAAGTTTATGGTGATCTTAGTTTAACTGATCCGAAATTTACTGAGCTAACTGCTTATAATCCTTCCAGCCCATATTCCGCTACAAAAGCCGGTTCTGACCATTTAGTCCGAGCCTGGGTTCGAAGTTTCGGTGTGCAAGCAACAATTTCTAACTGTTCAAATAATTACGGTCCATATCAACATGTTGAAAAATTTATTCCCAGGCAAATTACAAATATTTTGTCTGGTATAGCTCCAAAACTGTATGGTGATGGACAAAATATTCGCGATTGGATCCATGCCGAAGATCATAGCGCAGCTATTTTACTTATTATTGAAAAAGGCAAGCTTGGTGACACTTACTTAATTGGTGCTAACGGTGAAAAAACCAACAAACAAGTTCTGGAAACTATTCTACGTTTAATGGGTAAAGAACCTACTGCCTATGAACTCGTAGCTGACCGCCCCGGGCATGATCGACGTTATGCAATTGACGCTACAAAAATTCGTGAAGAATTACACTGGCAACCAGTTTATAAAGATTTTGATAAAGGCCTTGCTCAAACGATTGACTGGTACACAAATAACCGTGCTTGGTGGGAACCGCATAAAAGTCAAACTGAAGCGAAATATAAGGAGTCTGAATGAAAGGCATTATTTTAGCTGGTGGATCAGGTACTAGACTTTACCCGTTAACTAAAGCGATCTCGAAGCAACTTATACCGATTTACGACAAGCCCATGATTTATTATCCATTGAGCACTCTCATGATGGCTGGCATTAATGACATATTAATTATTACTACGCCTGAAGACCAATCAAAGTTCCAGCAATTGCTTGGTGATGGCCTTCAGTTAGGTTGTCAATTTAGTTATGCCACACAAGCCAAACCTGAAGGTTTGGCTCAGGCTTTTTTGATTGGTGAAAAATTTATTGGTAGCGATAATGTTGCATTGGCTTTGGGCGATAACATTTTTTATGGCCAAGGTTTTGGCAATAGCTTAAAGAGTTGCATAACCCCTAATGGCGGAATTGTATTTGCCTACCAGGTATCAAACCCGGAAAGTTACGGGGTTGTAGAATTTGATACTGAAGGCCGTGCAATTTCCATAGAAGAAAAACCAAAAAAACCAAAATCTAATTACGCGGTTGTGGGTTTGTATTTCTACGACAATGACGTGGTAGAGATTGCTAAGGATGTTAAACCAAGCAAGCGCGGAGAATTAGAAATTACATCTGTCAACGAAGAGTATTTGCGGCGTGGTAAGCTAAAAGTCCAAACCATGGGGCGAGGTTCAGCTTGGCTTGATACCGGCACCATTGAATCGATGAACAATGCCTCACAATTTGTAGAGGTTATCGAGCAGCGGACGGGATATAAAATCGGCTGTATTGAAGAAGCCGCCTATCAACAAGGCTTCATTACTAAAAATCAGTTGGAAACTTTAGCAAGCGGCTTAACTATATCGGGTTATGGTGATTACTTACTTAGATTACTAAGCTGAGTAGATTTATTTCTCGGCTATATATATGTTATTTAAACCAAAAACAAATCTTTTCCTTTTAATAGATTGAAACCCAGCTTTTTTTAGTATACTGCGCACTTGTTTTGGGCTCATGCCAAGTAGTTCGTGAACATGATCTATGTGGCGATCTTTATGATCAGGATCATTCCGGGAACGTATCCAATGTATAAATTTTCCCCACCGCGGTGTAATCATTGTCACCAATACCCTGCCATGCTTATCAAGCAGCTTGTAGGCAGCATTGACTGACTCTTGCCTATTAGGAATATGATTAATGCAAGCTAAATAAGTAATAGTTTTAAACTCACCATGCTTAAAGGGTAGTTTTGCTGCGTCTTTAATGACTTTATCGCAGCCTTCCCAGGGGAAAACATCGACACCTACCCCGTCCCCATAACTGTGTATGAAATTATTGGCTCCACATCCTATATCAAGTGCTCGTCCTTTGACATATTTAAGCGCCATGATAACGCGCTCGTCATCAATCGGAGTCAAACCCAGATCAAGTGCTTTATCGCGAGACACTAGCGACAATATTGGCAAGCATATTCTACTTTTAAAAGTTTGGGAATAGGTTGGTATATTAATGGGTATACCCCGAATATTTTCAAAGTAGTCAACTTTTTTTGTTTTCTTCTCCTTAGTCGTTTTTATCATGTACTTAAATTATAGTATGTTACCAAGTATCATGTGTAAATATTATCTTCTTCATAGCAAAATAATTCCAAAATGCCACTATTACTTGTGTGCCAAATTTTGCAAGCAAGGGTTTTAAGCCAATATATACTAAGGTTTCAATTGATAATGTAGATACTATAAGATTAAAAAATGACAAAGCAGCATATAAAGCCGCTTGGTGATTTATACGCTTGGAGTACTCTTTTTCTTTTGATATAAAAGTCCAATAGCGTTGTACCGTAAAGCTGACCACTAATGCAAAAATAAAACTTAAGGTATTGGCAAAAATCAATCTCCAATGAAGCCCATTGAACAAAACATAGAAGCTGCCATATTCAACGACGAAAGCTAGTAATCCCGCCATAATGAAACGTATTATTTGTTGTTTATTATTTAATCGATTAAATATATATTCTTTCACTTTTTTCGTAAAATATGGTTTTTCTGATTAGTTTCTATTATAGCTATTTTCCGAGCCAACAATACTATTCGTTTCTGAAGCCTTTTGCTTTGTATATATCCATAAAAAATTGAAAAAATAAACGCCAGTGTCAGTATATAAAGCAGCAGATCAGCACCGCGTTTCACGCCCACCCAATGAGCAATAGTATTGGTTGTGTTTGGTAATAAAATCGTGAGAATCGCAATCAAAACAAAGATAATCACTAAGATCTTAGTCCAAGCTCGAAGTTGGTGGCTGGCTGGATTAGCTAACACCCTAAATAGAAAAACCAGGAAGCCTAATATAAGAATTAATTGTATCCAGTTCATTTTCTAGTAATCCTATTGAAGAAAAGATCTATTGTTATATTTATTGCGTTTAACATCGGCTGACCTTTGGCCTTTGAATAACTGCTGTATGTAACCGTTACTGGAACCTCAGCATATTTATATTTGCCCTCGGCAATACGATACACCACCTCCGAAGCGTGAGAAAAATCGGGAAGTGTCAGTTTTAGATTTTCAGCAAACTTTCTGTTAAACACCCTAAGGCCAATATGTGGGTCGGTTAGATTAACCCCACCGCTAGTTTTGTTGGACGAATAGGCAGCAAGCTTTAAAAAGATACGCTTAAATGTCCCTATATTATTAACCTTACCAATAAAACGAGATCCAAATACGATATCGAGATCATGAGCTTTTAGATATTTAAGCATTCTCACGGCGTCATTAATGTCGTGTTGCCCATCAGCGTCAATGGTCACAAAGTATTTGGCCTCAGGAAACTGAAGAGCATAATCAACTCCGGTCTGAGTAGCGGCACCGGCTCCAAGGTTAATGGGATGCTCTATATGAGTTGCTCCTGATTTAATAATAAGCACTTTTGAATCATCATTACTGCCATCATTCACGCAAATAATATTTTTATAGTATTTGCTTACTTTTTTAATTACACCGGCAACTACTTTGGCCTCATTATAAACTGGGATAATGACGTATGTATCTGTATTCCTCATTACTCTAACCTTATCATATAAATAGTCATAATATATACTGGCTCAACCTAATTCTTATTTGACAAAATATATTTGCAGAAAATAACTTATATGTTTTTACAAATTAAACGTTGTGGATAAAATAACGTACGTAAATCGTTATTACACTTGCTACAAGAAGGAAAATAGGAACGTATATTGCAATTCTCTGATATATCCGTTTATCTGTCTTAAGCCAATTCCCAATCAAAAGAGGAATCATAAGAAACAGTATTGGAATAAAATATCTACCCTGCATGCCATAAATAATTTTGAATCCGACTGGGGAATAATAGACGTAAATGGCGGCATTAACCGCTAACCAATATCCTAATATAATCAGTAACAGGACGGTTTTTTGTTTTTTGTCTAGCCAGGCTTTTAGTCTTCCACCAGTACTAACTATGCAAGTAAATAAATACCCGATATAGCCCACAACTACAATCCATGCAGCCAACGGGGCATCATCCCAACCAAATGAACCAATTAATGATCTTGTCGTATTATCGCCCCAAGTAAAGAAGTAGGTGTTCCACAGCACATTAATAAAGCTATAAGGACTTCTTAGCAGAAATTTCATTTGCTCACGTGGATTAACTCCGCTCTCAACTGCCGCGGCGGTGACTATATGTCTTGTGATATATGTCCAAATAAAAAATAGCATTATCGGGATTAATATAAGTACTGTTTTCAACATAAAAGCCCGTTTTTTGGACTCGAAAAGACGCCAAGGCAGCAGTAATAATAGAAACAAAAATACAAACATAATTTCTTTTGTGAGAACCAAAGCCATACCAGTAATTAGTAGAATAAGCAGTTTTTTGTAAGTGATCACTTTATTCTTATCTATAAGATATAAAATGTAAGTAAAAAATACAGCTGCCAAACCAATAGCCATAATATCCGCACTTTCGGACACCGCTTGGAAGAGTGCCATGGGCAGTAGACCGATGAACACCATAACCCATTTTTTCTGGGGTATAAGTCTGATACTTAGCCCTATAAGGATTATCCAGGCGCAGAGATTACCAAATCTTGCTAAGTACATCAAAATTATCGGCGGTAGGCTTAATAAACGACCAATTAACATGCCGGCTACTTGCGGTATATAGGCTATAGGTGAATAACCGCCAGTTGAAGCAAAGTTATAAGTTGATGTCTGTCTGGGATTAAGCGGAATTTTAAGAGCATCTAGCGTTTTACGCTCACTATATTTAACGTTGTCATTGAAACTGATTGTAGGTTTAGTTGTAGTTAATAATATGGTTCTACCAAGAGAACTGGGTAGAACACCGCCATAACCTCCCCCGTTTATGGGATCTACAATAAAATTAAACTGTGATAATTGATATGTTCGATAAAAATGGACATCTTCATCCGGAGTTTGGAACGGAGGAGTTATCAGCAAAAAAGCTATCCCAAAAATACTGGCTGTAATAATGAAGAATTTAAGCGGCGATAGCCGAGATATTATCCGTCCTGTATTTGTGATTAGTTTTTCAAATAACCCTTCAGTTACTTGGCTCCCCTCACCAGCTTTAGCTATGTTAGCCATTCGTCCCCTAAATATTTAATTTACTATTAGTATACTGTTGGGCCCGTGGGGATGGTTGAAGCAAAGTAATTGCTGACGCTAAGCGTATTGTTAGCTGCACCCCCATCATTCAAGTATGTTTGGTATCCTGCAATTGGATCCTTTTGACCAGCAGTAACTAAGTAAATAGTACCATTAGTTGTAAGGATGAAGCTACTGAGTTGTTGTGAACTAACCTTAAGCAAAGAGCATAATCCGCCCCCATCAATGAATTGACTTTGGGTAAAACCATAACTACTTAGACCGCTGCTAGATATAGGATAAACTGTTCCACTTATACCAACATAATCATTTGAGTTACAAGCTATCATGGGCTGAAGATTGCTAAGTACGGTATAGGCAGATAAATCACTACTACTAATGATTCTTGTGGGTGAGTTTAAGCCAAGTTCCTGGGAAATTGTAAAAGTAGTCAGAGGCCAAACATCAGATACATCTTTAACCACATATACTGTTGCGGAACTAGCTGATTTTACCAAACTACTTGGTCCATAAGCTAACGCTCCGCTTGTTATTTGAGATAGTTCATAATTAGGAATGGTAGTTATAGTAAGTGGTTGCGGATTAAGATCAACTAAATCAGCCCAACTTGGGAAAGCTCTTTTTGTAGCTCCTGTTATGTAGTAGACAGTTCCACTGGATGGTGATTTAACTATCATATTATTTATTGAGTCTACGCTATCTGTTTGGATGCTACTTAGGAAAGAGTCGCTGAAAGTACTAAAGTTACTTGTTGCGGCCCATTGAGCTGGGCTTGTAAGTAATGCTTTACCATTTTGTGTTAAGGCGTAATATTGTGTGTCTTCTGTATTTACCATGAATCCTAGGAAGTTATTATTGACTGTCATTTCATTAATCGAAGCATCATACAAATTCGCTTGAGGTAATCCAGAAAAAGCTGGTAGAGAAGCAAAGTTATAGTTTAGTGCTGTAAATGTATTATTCTCATAGTAATACTCTGTACCTGTATTGCGGTCGAGTGCCACTACTTGATTTTGGATTACTGGTGGGCCATAGGGCAAATAGGCAATTCCGCCTTCTAACAGTGTGTTATATGATGGGCTTAAGCCTGCTGATACGGCCGACTGTTGACTAAATATTTCGTCTTTCTGACCGTTATTTATGTAGAAATTTTTACCCGTAGTCGTTTGATAGAAAGAAGTCATGTAGGGTCCAGTATATAGTTGATTTAGCTGGAAGGGCATTAAGTAAATAACCGAAGAACAACTATAACCATAGTTAGTAACTTGAGTACAGCTAGTAAATGGTAGCTTGATATCAGCATTAACAAAATAAAGTGTTTCACTTATGGGATCACCAACCATATGGCCTAATAATGATCCAGTTGTAAGGGAAGCTAGGTATGCGTCTGTAACGTAACTAATTGGGCCGAGATTACTAAAGTCATTTAACACATTACCATCAGCAATTGGATACTTGTTAGTACTGTTAACTAGATAAACTGTGGCATTATCTAAGCTTCTGACCAAATCAGTCCCCACTATGGAACCAAACCAAGTTATAAATATCGAATCGAAGTTTTCATTGCCAGGGAAATGAGGTGTGTAATTATAAAGTGCAGCTGTTGCCCCGTTGGTCATATACACCGATTGCCCATCAATAGTCGTATAGCCATCGTAATACACTGAAGGATCACCAGGACATGTCTGGTACGTGCCTTGGGTCATTGGACCAGTGTAACGGCTAGTAGGATCATCTGAGTTATTCCAGCTCCCTTTATCTATATCAAAGTTAATATTGCCTTCAGATCTTTGCTCACTGAATTTTAACAGCCAAGCGGCATGAATAACTTGCTGGCTAAAGCCAGTCACCAATGGGGAATCTGGACAAGTGCCACCATCGGGACAACCGTATCCCATGGCTGCATTGTATTGGTGTTGGGTACATCCTAAATCACCAGTTATCAGGCTTTGTTCTTTCTCCATTGTGGCTAAAAGTATCTGGGGGTTGATATCATAAGCCTGGCTAGCGTCGTATATAACAGTACCCGCAGATACATTATTACCGAAAGTAAAACCGGTTGATGGTGAGTAACCAGTTGGGTCAGGAGCAGTAAAATTACTTTTAGTACTAATACAGCTACTCGGGAAAGAATTAAGAAAGCCGTCTATCTGCACTGCTGACATAGAGGTAGTATTGTCAAAAACTTGATCGTCCATTAGATTGTTGGGTGTGAAAGAAGCCGAGGACTTAGTAAACAAAAAAACTAGCGAGACTGTAATGACAGCTACAAAAGTTAAAGTTAAAATGGGGATTTTTGATTTCATTGGCTTATAACTAAATCAGCGGCGTCTTGAGTAGAACTTGTTTGTCCATTTAGGGTAGCCGTAGCAGCAATCTTCCAATCTCCTGGCGTTAGACCAATTTGAGCGGGTGTCCAAGACCAGGATACTGTTCCGGCGGCTATTCCCGTTTTAGAGTTTTCGGTACTAGTTTGTTTAACTACTAAAGATTCAGTTTGCGAACCATCAGTAAATATAATCTGACAGGAGGCACCAGGAGTAGTACTGCAGGTTGATTCTTCCTGAGTATTAACAGTAACTGCCGGGTTATTGCCATTACCATGATTGCTAACAAACATTCCTTCAGGAGCTGCAAGTGAGACAGTTGAAGTGTTTGGTGTTACTCCTCCAGGGACATTGGTGTCAGGATTTATAACAGGGGCTTGATATGGGAGGGTAGACACTGAGCTATTACTGGTTGTTGTCGGATTTGAGTTGATAGGCTTGGTGGCTCCCGACTGCTTTACAGTCACGGTTGTCGGAGAATTTGATTTTGTGAAACAGTAAATTAGAGTACCTGCAGCTACAAGAAATATTACCAATATAAGCAGAGTATAAATTCTTTGATGACTATGAGCTGATTTTTTACTTTTCATACTTTTTATTTTACGTGATTTAGCATAAGTAATTATACTCTTTTTCTACTTTTTCAAGATAAATAAAATTATTATATTTGTGAGTTTTTAACTATTTTTTCGATTGTTTGGGAATCTTGTGGCGAGTGCTAAATTCCAGCGAATGACGCCTGATATCTTCATCTTTAATACTATGTGCGGCTTTCCTAATTGCTAGCCTAAGGCCGAGATTGTAGGCTGGTACTAAGAAAAAATCATGTACTTTTTCAGTTAGGCTCATTTCATGATCGCGTACCAAAAAAATGTAGTCCTGAAATGTTGATTTCAGGGTGCCAAGTATTAATTCCCTGAAGTCAGCGGCAGCAATGAAGCCTGTGCTTTGTCTCAGCCCCACATACTCGTCAAACTTACGCCGGTAATATTTTCGTAGTGAATAGTTATGTGAATGATAGACTGAACCAAGCGGTGCATAAGCCTTAAGAAAGCCCTTGGACAAGACTTCTATGCCGAGTACTTGATCCTCTGCATAATTAAGATCCCGAAAAGGAATTTCAGAATGAAGGCTTTTGCGGACAGCAGAATTGACATCAGACATAAAACTGTTAGTAATCCCTAGGCTATCCGTTAGTGGTGTTTGTCTTTGCAGCGAAATTGAACCATCATTGCCAAACGAGCGGAAAACGCTTGAAACTTCTCGTTTTATAGTCACAAAACAATTTGGCCTGGGAATTTGTTTACCAAAAACACAAACCACTTTATCGCTAATAGAGAAGGGTTCAAGCATGTAATCTAACCATTGATCGTGTGCCGGCACCGCATCCTGCGTAAGAAAAATAACGAAAGGGCTATCGGCTAATGACATGGCCAAATTTCTGGTTTTCCCGTGGCCAAATTCAGAATTGGGGATTTGGTGCAACCGAACTTTGCTATATTTTTTTACAATTTCTAGAGTTTCATCAGTAGAACCAGAATCAATAACTAGAACTTCAAATTTCTTGGAGGTCTTTTGCCTAAAAACTGCTTTTAAAACATCGTCTAGATACTCATCCCCATTAAACGTCAGTAGTACAACCGTAGCTTCGTAACCCATAATTATTGACTCCCCTTAATATCGTGATATTTCAGAACATATTGCCAGGTTTTTTTAATTCCTTCTTCAAGATTTGTTTTCGGAGTCATATTAAATTCATTTTTAAACAAACTGGCATCCAGAATTACTCGGTGTACATAAGTAACAGGTGCCGGTTTATGATTAATCTTAACTTTCCTAGGAACCAATTGTTTAATAATATCAACAATATCATTAACAGTATATCCTTGCCCGCTGCCTAAGTTATAGACAGGCTCTTTACAATTCAAATAGGTTGCGGATACCATTTCTGCAACATCTCTAACGTATATATAATCCCGAACCATCGATCCATCGCCAAAAATTGTAATTGGTTCATTTCTGGAAATTTGTTGCAAAAAAATCGGTATGACGCCTTGCCTACTCGTTAAAGATTGTCTTTCTCCATAGGTGTTAGAGATTCTGTAGGTCACACTTTTTAAACCATACTTTACCCTAAAATACCTCAGGTAATGCTCGATCGTAAGTTTACCAATCGCATATGGTGATACTGGTTGAGGTAGGGTCAGTTCGTTATATAAGCCATCGGTTCTAACATCACCGTAAATTGCTCCACCGGTTGAGTAGAAAATGACCTTTTTAATACCTTTTTCAGCACCCAGTTCAAAAAGTGTAATGCTCATCCGGACGTTGGTATCAATATCAATCCTCGGGTCAGCGTCAGAAGTAGCGGGTGTAGTGGTCGAGATGAGGTGGAATACATAGTCTACTCCCTCTAGTGCCCGTTCCAAGTCGGAGACGTTTAGGAAATTACCTAAAAAGATTTCAATATTCTCATTTGACTGGAAGTTCTCATAACCATTAGGAAAGCGATCAAAAGCCCTGACAGTTTCACCTTTTTTGATAAGCGCATCAACTAGATGGCTGCCCATAAAACCGTTAGCTCCCAAAATAAGACACTTAGCCATTTAGTTCATTCTCGAGTATGCTTACAAATTTTTCGCCGGCGACGTCCCAGCTGGCAGTATTAACGCTTTCTGATGCTTTTTTGGCATACGCAGGTAAATCTTTCATCGTAACAATCTCGACTAAGGCTGCAGCTAAGGCATCAGGCGCTGCCTTGGCATATTTAATAAAGGGGTTGTTGCTAACTTTTCGATTGTTTGCCCCATCTGTCACAATCGGAATTGCGCCGGTAGCTAAAAGTTCGAGCGGCATTAAAGACATATTCGTTAAGGAGATTACTAACGCAGCTGAACATTCATTATACACATCGGACAATTCGGAAAGTGACATAACTTTCAAATTTTTATATGGGAAAGGTATCCTATATCCCGATATGTCCCAACCAGCACAAATAATTTCATAGTCAGGCAGTTGTTGATGGAATTTTTCCATAGTTAAAATCCCTATCTCGAAGCCACGACGAGTTGTGACTGGGCGGGCATAAAAGAATACTTTTCCCCTCTTACCACTATTAGTAAATTTATAGATTCGTTTATCGGCGCCGAAATCATAGCTGGCGCACTCCATGCCATAATCGGACTTCAATTTGTCAGCTAGCCATTGACCAGCAGTAACACCAAAAAAATTAAATCGATAAGTATTTTCAGCTAAAATATACTCCGACCCGACAGGATAAAAATAAGGTTCAAAATCCTGAACAAAATATAGTTTTCGGCTGCTATTTTTATCCAGAAAAACGGGATATGCAGTTTCCCAGCCTGTAGCGAATACCGCGTCAGCTGGTTCCATTGATTTATCTAGCCATTCCATAGATGCCTTAGTTGGGGGATAAGATTTTTCCATACCCTTCTTCAGTTCTCTAACTGTGGCAAAATCCTGAGCACTATATAGATATACACGGTTGGTGTAGCCTTTATCTTCCGAATATTTAATAAATCTAAATATATTCTGATGACCGCCACCTTCTCTCGGCGGAGACATTACCCAGTTAATAGTATATGGCGGTAATAGCTTAGTTTTTATGGGTTCGTAGGGATTAGTCACCCAGTTTGTAGCCAGTATATCTTCTTCTTTAACTAAGAACTTGATTTTGATTTTTTGTTTCTGTGAACCAGATAATTTACTAATCTCTTTTTGAATTTTTAATAGAACTGCTATCATGACCGCGATCAGGCCTTCGTCTTTTATAATTTTTATGGCTTTTTGGGTTCGGGCAACTAATTTTAAGGATTTGCTCACAATCTATCCCCCTTCAAAATATTACTTTCATTGCTGATACGGTATTGCATTTAACTATTTACCCTTCTTTATAGCGCCCAAAACATTTCGGGCTGGAGCAGTATATTTCCATGATTTTGATGTTACTACTCGTTCGTATTGTTTCATTAATTGTTCGTTCCTGGATGCTAATTCTACACTTGTTTGTTTGACTGTTGTTAGCTCCTTTAAAGCATTTGAAACAATTGGGATTAAACTAGTATGCTTTAATATCTCTATATATAAGTCAATGATTAGTTCATCCAATTTTATAATGTCATTTTGATTAATCGTTGCAGCGGGTTGCTTGAATATAATTTCATGCTTCTTGGACATAATGATAAACGTTCGGTAGCTAGCTTTACTAAAATCTTTAAAAAGAAAATGATCATTATAATTACAGTTTATATTCTCGATGGCTCTATGAATGTTTATATCATTCATTTCGCTGGCAATTAGATTTATACCCATAAGGTGCCCCCATAATTGGATAGCAGAATGATGTATTACGGCGGGGTTTATAGATTTTGGGGTATAACTTAAAATTACATCTTCTGGCGGTAATCCGTACTCCTTATGTTCAGCCAGCCAGCGGTGATCTTTACCGGTTAAATCTTTATACAATTCATTCACTTCGGCTTCTTGCCGAACTACTCTTTCATCATCAAATGGCGCACAGACAATCACCAGATCGTTACTCACCCGAATAATTTCCTGAATAAAGTTGCGACGTTCTTTGGGTGGAATATGTTCAAGCGTGTCGCTAGTAATTACAACATCATAGGCACCATCTTTAATGGTGTCCATGTGTGCGCCATCTCCCAATTGCTCAGTCTTATTTGTTCCCTGAATTTCACTGTCCAGTATGGTAATAGGCAAAGCTATTATCTGCCCCATAAATGATCCCAGACCGCCAACATCTAAGATTTGGCTAGGCTTTGTACTGGTAAAGGCATAATAACGCGTAATGATTTCGGCTATCAGCTGATAGCGACTAACGTAATCAAATGAGGCTGATTTTATACTAGTCGGAATTTTCAATAACGGTCCATCTAGGCTCAACAGAAATTTTCCCATGTTTAGCTCTCCCGATTATTTTAAATATAGTGGCATTGTCAACAAGATCATAAGCCATTGAAGAATTTTCACTAAAAATCCCTGCTGTTATAGTATACGTGCCTGGTGAAATCGGAGTATTTGGAAAATCAACCCTTATTTTCCCACTTTTTTTAATAACTGGTTTGAGATCCAATTCGTTGGTATTCGGCCCTAATATGCTGATATCGCTTTCATCAATAATGTCAACACCTATAGTTACTGGATCATTGATTGATTTTATTAGCCGGTAGACAAGCTCAATCGAGAAGGGTTTATTAAATCTGACGTTTGTAACTTTCTGCCCTTTTTCATCTAAAATTCTAACCTTATCAATACGAATATCCCCTGATCCTTGATGATTTGATTCGGTGATAGTTTTGGCTTGGTTCTCATATTGTTCATTGGCGACAAGCGCGCCATACTCCAGCACCATTTCTCTCGGTTTGCCAATAGCTACTAACTTACCACTTTCAATAATCACTACCCGATCACAAAATCGTTCGATGGCACTACCATCATGAGAAATAAATACCACGGTACGACCAGATTCTTTAATATCATCAAAGACTTTGTAGCATTTCTCTTGAAAAGCCAGGTCTCCCACCGCCAGCACTTCATCAATCAGTAGAATGTCAGTTTTTGAACGTATGGCAATCGAAAAAGCTAGCCTAACCATCATTCCGGATGAATAATTCTTTAATTTTTGATCCATAAACCGTTCAAGTTCAGCAAAAGAAACAATGCTTTCGTACATTTTCTCCATTTCCGAACGAGAGAACCCCAATAAGGCGCCATTTAGAAACACATTCTCCCGGCCGGTGAGTTCCGGGCTAAAACCGACCCCCAATTCTATAAATGGCGTTAGTTGCCCGCTGACCGTAATTTCACCTTCGGTTGGTTCGTAAATTCCGGCTATTAGTTTAAGCAAAGTGCTCTTGCCACTGCCGTTACGCCCTATAACACCGAAGAATTCACCTTTTTTTATATCGAATGTAACCTTATTCAAGGCTTTTTGCTCTTCATAGGATTTATCTCGCTTATAAAAATTAACAAACACACTCTTTAAAGAATTTTGCTTTTCATGTGGCAGTTTAAATATTTTAGTTAATCCATGAATATCAATAGCAACATCATTATCCATAAGCTATATGTTCTCCGCAAAATATTTTGATTGTTTCCTGAAGTGATTAACCCCAATAATAATGACTAAAACAACTAAAATAAAAGGTATTAGATCATACCATCCACCATTAAACCTTTTATACACAGTCATTGTTTGGTGAGTTATTAAACTGTAACGGGCATCTTGAATAGCTTGGGCCATCGGATTAATAAGTATTAGTTTTTGAAGGGTAATATTTGTTATGCGCGACAAAGCATATATTATTGGGGTTAAATAAAATCCGGCTTGCAGTAAGACCTCCCAGATATAGCTGACATCACGAAACTTTACATAGGTCGCTGATAGAAATAGTGACAATCCTAAGGCGAAAAAGTAAATCTCAATTAATATCAGCGGGAACCAAACAGCACCACTATTAAGAGATACATGGTTGACAACCATAAAAACTGCAACCACGGCTAAATTAAGTAATAAGTTAATAAGTGCCGAAAAACTGGTACTTAATACTATGATCCAGCGCGGTATCCGTATTTTTCGTATAAGATCACCACGTCCAACTATCGATCCAAGGCTTTGCGTGGTCATTTCAACGAAAAAGTTCCACATTACTATGCCCAGAAGTAAATACACCGGATAGTGAGGTATGCCTGTTCCAAGTTTTAAAAATTTAACAAAAACTACATATAGTATTAAAAACATTAGCAATGGGCGCAGAAGAGACCATATATACCCCAATGCAGAACCCTGATATCGAAGTTTAAAATCAGTTCGAACTAGCTCTGACAGTAAAACCCGATTCCGTTTTGAGAAGAGACGCTTAAACATCAGTATGGGTTATTATAGAAGAATGAAGTTTGTAAGTCGATGACAAAGCTATCGGTAGTTATACCGAATTGGAATGGCGAAGACACAATTGCCAGGTGTCTGGACTCTTTACGAGCCCAATCAATAGTTCCTAAAATTATAGTTGTGGAAAATGGTTCAACAGATAAGTCATTGGAATTTATAAGCAAAAACTATCCTGACGTTGAACTTTTAGTGCATCATAAAAATCTTGGTTTTGCTGGGGGTGTAAATGCTGGGATACAAAAAGCAATGGCTGATAACAGTAATTTTGTAGCTCTATTAAATAATGACGCTGCGGCTGATAGTAATTGGTTACACAATTTATTAAATGTTATTGAGCAAAATAAACAAATTGGCATTGTCACCAGTAAACTATTAGATATTTCGGCAAAGTATTTTGATAGCACTGGCGAGCTATATACCAATTGGGGGTTGCCATACCCCAGGGGTCGTGGCGAGCCAGTAAGTGACAAATATGATAATCAAACTGATATCTTCGCAGCTAGTGGTGGAGCAAGTCTGTATAGAATCTCAATGTTAAAACAGATCGGTTTATTTGATGAGGACTTCTTTGCCTACTATGAAGATGTCGATATTAGTTTCCGGGCGCAGTTGGCCGGTTGGAAGGTGGTTTATGCACCCAAAGCTATTGCCTACCACCAAATAGGTGCCACCAGTAGTAAAATCAAGGGATTTACTACCTATCAGACGATGAAAAATCTGCCTATGCTGCTTTGGAAGAACGTGCCCTGCAGTTTACTGTTTACTGTGATCCCAAGATTTTGTGTTGCCTATTTAAGTTTTATCTTCAGCGCCCTAGGACGCGGCCAAGGTTGGCCGGCAATTAATGGCTTATCAATGGCACTTTGGCTATGGCCAAAAAATACTTTTAAACGAATCCGCATTCAAAAATCAAAAAAAGTTTCTACGCAGTATATCCGCTCGATTATGACAGCCGATCTGCCACCCAATGCGGCCAGACTAAGGAAACTACGATCATTTTTTACAAGTCACTAAACGAGAAATTCGGTTTTCCATACCAATAAACGCCAATAAGCTATAGATAATAATCTGTTATTCTATATGATTTGTGATTGCGAAAAGACTGAGCAGCGTGGAATACCGATGACTGTTACTCACCAATAAGTAAGATAAAGATTTTGTAAGTTTCCTTTTTTGCATTATTCTAGTTTCTATGACAAAGATTGCTAGTATGTTAGATACGGGTAGTACTTATTCGTATGAATTCTTCCCGCCAAAAAATGAAGCCCAGGCAGTTGCGCTTGAAGCAGCAATCGGCGAGTTGGCAGTAACTCAGCCTGACTTTATTTCCATAACCAATGGAGCGCTTGGTGGCACACGGGCAACCACAAAAGATATTGTTATTTCGCAAAATTCCCGTTGGGACTTCCCTGTTATGGCACATCTAACATGTGTCGGGCAACGCTCGGTAGAAATCTCAAATCTAGTTGATGTGTACGTTTCTGAAGGTATCGAAAATATACTAGCGCTCAGAGGGGACGGAGATGATGGGAGTGATTTTGCATACGCTATAGATTTAGTAACATTTATTAAAAACCGATACCCCTCTTTGTCGGTTGGCGTAGCTGCGCACCCTGAATTACACCCAGAAAGCAGAAACCGCAAGGAAGATAGACAATGGACCGCTGCCAAATTGAAAATTGCGGATTTTGCTATTACACAGTTCTTCTTTAATGCAGATTACTACCGTAGGCTAGTTGATGAGCTGGATGTACTTGGTAGCAATAAGCCGATCATTCCAGGGATTATACTTTTTACTTCAGCTAGTGGATTAGAAAGAATGGCGCGCATAAATAACACATCACTACCAAAAGCCCTTACCGAGCGGTTAGAGTCATTAGACAAACCGAGCGATCTTGGTAAACTTGCTGTTGAAACAGCCGCTCAGTTAATAGATGATTTGAGTGACTGCGGTGTGCCTGGTTTACATATATATACTCTCAATAAGAGCCAGCCAGCATTAGATCTAAAAAAGCTAATTGGTTAGGTATGGTCGTTAATTTCAGTATCGGTATCAGAACTTTGTGCCTCGACACCAGGTCCCTGTGCTTGTTTCCCGTCAATCCAACTTTGGCCAGATTCACTTAAACTTAGAAGTTCCCCATCTTCTTCATCTAAAATAACTGCCAAATAATGATCGCCAACTAGAGCTAAAACTCCAATCATATGTTCCCTAGTGGCTGCTATTGAACTTTGGTCTATTAATACTTCGAGAGGCAATACTTCATTGGGCGAGTTATTAATAACTGAGGCAATATATACTTTTAACTTATCTATAACCCTTTCTTGCTCTGGGGTAAGACTTTTAAAAATTGTTCCATAGTTTTCTTGAAATTTATTCATGAATCTAATTCTCCACGTTTTTTAAACTCATTGCAATTGCTTATGCTTTAATTGGATTGCTTAGACTGCTCGTCATAGTGAGTTATACTGCAAGATATGAAAATAGTAATTGACACCCGGGAATTAAGGTCTACAACCGGAAGATACCAAGAACGTTTGCTATTTTACTTACAACAGCTTGATCATGACAATGACTATATTGTTTTAATTAAACCTGCTGATTTTGATACCTGGCAACCAACCAATCCCCGTTTTAATAAAGTTAAATGTCCTTATAAAGAATTTACGTTTAGTGAACAAATCGGTTTATTGCGACAAATAAATAACCTAAAGCCTGATTTAGTGCATTTTTGTATGGCCCAACAACCATTATTGTTTAGACGACCAGTGGTAACTACCATCCAAGATTTAACGATGATTCATTTCCGTAATCCAACAAAGAATTGGTTAATATTTACAATCAAACAATGGGTTTATAGATTTTTAAGTTTCTATGTACCCCATAAAAGCCGGCAGATTATTGTACCCAGTAACTATGTAAAAAACGTTGTTGCACATTACGCCCATGTCAACCCAGAAAAAATTACAGTTACTTATGAAGCTGCTGATAAGCTAACAGAACCAGCTGAACCTTTATCGCAACTGGCTGATAAACAATTTATTATGTATGTCGGCCGGCCGCAACCTCACAAAAACCTGGATCGATTGGTTGAAGCTTTTGCTGGACTCTATGAAAAGTATCCAAACTTACAACTAGCCCTGGTTGGCAAGACCGATGTACTCTACGAGCGACTTAAGACTCGCGTAAAGGCAATGGATGGAAAGAACATTATCTTCACTGGCTTTGTCACCGACGGCCAACTGCGCTGGCTATATGATCATTGTGAGCTATATGTCTTCCCTAGTTTAAGCGAAGGTTTCGGTCTACCCGGGTTAGAAGCCATGGTCGCTGGTGCGCCGGTAGTCAGCAGCAACGCCACTTGCTTACCAGAAATCTACGGCGACGCCGCCGACTATTTTGACCCATACAATGTTGCAGATATCAGCCGGGCATTAAATGATGTATTAAGCAACCAGCAGCTGCGTCAGAAATTAATTGCTGCCGGCAGTAAACGAGCGGCTGAATTCTCATGGCAGAAAATGGCCCAACAAACATTAGACATTTACCGCTCCGTTGAAAAAAATTAAAATTTTATGGTTAATCTTTGGATTATTATTAACGGATTATTTACTATTAATCAGCAGTCTGAAATATTACTTATACTGTTTCGAGTTAATTTCGGTTAACTTTATTATGAATTTATCGATCGACACACTATCGCAGAGACCTGGTACATACTGATTGGTTTTTGATATAGCACTTAATATATATTTAGCCCGGTCTTTATCTAAAGTTATCCATAAAGTTCTTGGTAATATTCCAGTTTTACGCTGCTCTAAGGAGTCTAGAAAATATTTTTCATAATACCAGGCTTTTTCTTGGATTTTAGCTTTGCTTAACGTCCCCCGGTCCACTTCAATAAACCATCTAAAAGAAATATCATCCCGCTTTATTTCAACATATAAATCCGGTTTTAGCTTGACTGCCGGATGATTAAAATATCGGTATTCGCGCCAGCAGACTGGTTCAGTTTGAATATGAATTAATTTAAATTGTTTTTTAATATTTGCTTCCAAGATTTGGGTAAAAATCTCGGTAATAGTTAAACTATGCATAATTAAATGACCACCGGTAGCAGTTTTGAAATAGCGGTGTCTGGCATTTATGTAGCGACAGGTTAGAATCCCTGGTGATATTACGGTAAAGGCCGATCCCTGGGTTAAGCCGCCTAGTCGGCGATCAAGTTTCGATAAAAGCTGCTTTTCGATTAATATTTGAACTCTTAATTGGCAAGCACGCTGCGTCATATTATTTGGCAAATATAACAACCGATAAAGCTGTTCGATGCTGATGCAACGCAGCAGGATTGTTAGATAAATTATTGTTAGATCTTTTTCAGTTAAACCTTGTTCTTTACCCATGACTCTCAAAATACTTGGTAAATACTCACTATAGGGAGATGATTCGCGGTGTAACTTTTGATTCAAAACAGAGGTAATAAGTTCCATTTTCACTTCGCCGATGTGAAGTGGGAAATGAAGTGGAAAACGAAAACTCGTTACGTTATTTTTCATGTTATTCTAGACTTCCGTGAATCGTTACCCATAAACTGGGGTTTATCAATTTGCTCGGTTTTACGCTGCGGGCGTTTTTGTCTGATACCCCATTGTTTAAAGGCTGACTCGTAAGGTTCGCTGCCGTAACGGCCACGCGAATGTGATTCGATTTCGAAAGGATCGGAAGTAGTCTCACACATTGGCTTAGTTACACCGCTGGCCCATAACCTGGTAGCCCCACCAGCCACCAATTTGGCATAGATATGATACGGTGCCAGGTTCTCAAAATCACGAGCTTCTAGCCGAAAGCTAGATTTAGCCATCGTTACGGCATCCTGATGACTAAGCTGAAAACAAACTCTAGAGCGAGCATTGGCCAGCACGCCACTGCGGAGTTCATCTGGTAGCTGGTTTAAATGTTGATGAGCCAGCACTAGGCCAACCTTGTAGCTTCGGGCTTGGGTTAATACTTCACCGATATCAGATGGCAAATGCAAATAATCTTGGACTTCATCAATATAGACGTAACAAGGTTCGCGATCTTCGTCATCGACTTCAGCTCGAGCTTGAATGGCTTGCCAGATTTGCGCCACTACTAATGAACCGAATAACTGGGCAATTTCCGAGCCAATTTTACTACGGGCTAAATTTACTATGAGGATTTTATGGTCGGTAAATACTTCGCTGATGTCAAACTTGGGTTTAGCTTGGCCGATGACCCGGCGCAATTGCTCGCGCATTAGGAAAGGCCGCAGTTTATTCATGACTGGCGCTAAGGCATATAGCCGTTCATTATCGGAAATGTTGCTGAACCATTTCCAGAAGCTAGTGATGCCTTCGTTATCATCGACTAACCGAGTTAAGCTGTTACGAAAGATGGCATCGCTAAATAGCAGTGGTAAATGAGCTAGTGTCATATTTGGCTTGGCGGCCAGAGTTAATAACCCGGCACTCATAATATCTTGAGTTCGCGGTCCGAAACTATTGGGATAGAGACTACGGAACACGGCAATTAAATCATCAACCACAATGGCGGTCGGTTTATCACCGCACTGCAGCGGGTTAAGGCCAACTGGCTGGGAATCGCTTGGGTCCATAATGACAACATCATTAACCCGTTCTTCCGGTATCCGCCGCAGCAAGTCTCTAGCTAAATCACCCTTCGGATCGACCACGATCACACCATATCCGGATTTAATATCCTGAACGATCATATTCAACATTAAGGTACTTTTACCGACACCGGTTGGACCTAAAATATGCGTGTGCATCAAGGCATCTTCATCGTCCAGGTATAAACCAACTCGTTTAGCAGCAATATCGCTGCGGGCGATTATTTTACCAGTGTATGAATAATTAGCTGGGATTGGTAAATGACGGGAAATTATTCGAGTAATTCCCGGTAATTGGCTGTTTCCATAAGGCCAACCGATAAGCGCCGTAAATTCACTGACATTAATTGTTAAGTTATAACTCCAGGGACGGGCTTCAAGATCAATGACTGATTTTTTAACTACTTTCATGGACAAGCTAACGCCAACCGCATCGGTACTCTTTAGGGCCGCTTCGATCCGCTTCATGATTGACAGGCAGGCTGCTTCAGAGCTACGGCTGATGACTAAATAACAGATGGCGCTCCAATTCGGTTCATTAACTTTACGCTGCATTGACAGTTGGCTGGCTTTGTCTAGTGGCCTGATTGGCCTAAAGGCAGCCTCCAGGATAGAACCAAGCCAGGTCGTAGATTGCAGGCGTTTACCGATACTTTTTATATCTTGCGGTTTAGATCTTTGACCGAGTATCCAGGTCAGAGTAACCGAGGAGTCAACTGTTAAACCGCGCAAACTGCCGATGATGGCTTGGCTGACTTGCTCCGGTTTTTTTATCTGCAATAATCGCTGGCGGCTGCTCATATTTAATTTAGCGGCCAGATTAATCTCTTCGTTATGCAGCGGATTGTCGGCTTCAGTAACTTCTATATCTGGTAAGAAGACGTGAAGCATATCAGTTTGGCCAGCAACTTGGGCGGTTGGGATACCTAAATAATAATGGCAGCTGTTGTGATAAGCCTTGATGACAAAACGGATGTTTAGATTGTTGCGGCCGCTAATTGACTGAAGCCAATTGTGAACCGCTTCACTATCAAGATTAACCGGCCAACCAAGCTCGAACCATGAAATAGGAGTGGGCTTGAGCGATCGGACTTTCATAATTATTACTCCAGAAAGTCCTTAGGCCAGACTATACTTTGATATTCATGTCTGTTAAATAAGTAATAAGCAGTCGGATTTTGGCAAGAGCGAGCAGGGATGCGAGTGGTACGGGGCAACTTAGTGTCCATGATGCGGATTCTCCCTGCCTTTTATGCCTAATTTGCTAATGTTTAATCTGTTAGCAAATATGGTTTAGATGATAATACCACTACTGTCAAATAGTTGGCAATAGAATTTTTAAGTAACTTTCTCATTTTATTAAATAAGTAATATTATTAGATAGTAATGAGTGATTTGGACGATTTGCAAAAACGGGTTGTAAAATTCAGAGATGATCGTGATTGGAAGCAATTCCATTACCCCAAAGATTTAGCTATGGCGATTGCGATTGAGGCCGCCGAATTAATGGAGTGTTTTCGATGGAAAACTAATGAGCAGGTTGATAAAGACATTCATTCAGATAAATTAGCTAAAATTAACGAAGAGATAGCTGATGTTTTGATTCTGCTACTTAATCTGTCGGATATTATAGGAATTGATGTAATAAAAGAAACCAATAAAAAACTTGATGCCAATGACCGAAAATACCCGATCGGCAAATCAAGGGGTAATGCTAAAAAGTACACGGAATTAGCCAAAGAATGATAGTCTATTCATCAACCAAACAAGGTTTTAGAGATGATGTAATGACTAATGACATTGGTGGAATTATTTATGAGGCTTATCAAGCGGTAACCGGTAATAGAACCGGTCAATCAGAGATAAAATCCTGGATTAACTCACTGCAATATATGGACAGGGTGCTAGAAGATGGAGCGATACCCGGGGACTGCGGGGTAGCTATTGAATACCACATTCCACAAACTTCCAAACGGATCGATTTTATCTTGACCGGTAATGATGAAAATTATATTGAAACGGCCATCTTAATCGAATTAAAACAATGGGAAGAAGCGCAAATTACCGATAAAGATGCCATTGTAATTACTCGCTTTCAACATGGTCTACAAGAAACTGCTCACCCCTCTTTTCAGGCTTGGTCGTACAAGCGATTACTGGAAGATTACAATCAGACCGTCCAAGAAGAAAAGATTAATCTTGTAGCCTGTGCTTATCTGCACAATTACGATCAAGATGACATTATAGCTAATGATTTCTATAGCGAATATATCACCAAAGCGCCTTTATTTATGAGAGGTGATGCCCATAAACTACAAGAATTTATTAAACATAATGTTAAATATGGCGATAAACAAAGCATAATGTACCGGATTGATCATGGAAAGATAAAACCTTCCAAAAATCTGGCTGATGAGTTGGTTTCAATGCTTTCTGGAAACGAAGAGTTTGTGATGGTTGATGATCAAAAAGTTGTTTATGAAACAGCTATAAAATTAGCCACTACCTCTAATAAAAATAATAAGAACGTCTTAATTGTAGAAGGTGGGCCGGGAACCGGTAAGTCAGTCGTATCGATCAATCTACTAGTAGACCTAACCGATAAAGAACAAGTTGTCCAGTATGTAACCCGTAATTCTGCTCCAAGATTAGTTTATGAAGCCAGACTAACTGGCACGATGAAGAAGTCACATATTTCCAACATGTTTAGTGGCTCAGGTTCTTTTCATGCCACACCCGCTAATAGTTATGACAGCTTAATTGTTGATGAGGCTCATCGGCTTAATGCCAAATCTGGAATGTTTAGTAATCTAGGTGAAAATCAGATAAAAGAGATTATTAAGGCCAGTAAGTTTAGTGTATTTTTTATTGATGAGGATCAGAAAGTTACTCTTAAAGATATCGGGGACAAAGAAGAGATCAGATTCTGGGCCAATAATCTAGGTGTCCCGGTAACGGAGATGCAGCTAGAGTCTCAATTTAGATGTAATGGTTCTGATGGTTATCTAGCCTGGCTTGATGATTTATTACAAATTAGACCGAGTGCTAACCTATCAATAAAAGATATAAATTATGACTTTAGAGTTATCGATGACCCTCAGACTTTGCATGATTTAATTATCCAGAAAAACACTAATAACAAAGCTCGTTTAGTCGCCGGTTATTGCTGGAAGTGGATAAGCAAAAAACACCCAGAGCTTAAAGACATAAATATAAATGATTATTCAGCCACCTGGAATCTTGACTCTCAAGGACAAGCCTGGATTATTAACCCAGAATCAGTTACAGAAGTCGGTTGCATTCATACTTGCCAGGGTCTTGAAGTTGATTATATTGGCGTAATTATTGGTCCAGATTTTGTTATTCGTAATGGTAAGGCGGTAACAATACCTGATGAAAGAGCGTCAACTGATAGATCAGTAGCTGGGTGGCGGGCCTTAATGAAAGCTGATCCAGACACCACTAAGGCTAGACTTGACGCTATCATTAAAAACACTTACCGAACTCTTATGACACGTGGACAAAAGGGTTGCTATATTTACTGTACAGATACCGCCACGCAAAATTATTTTAAAGAGGCAATCAATAGAAATGAATAAAGTTATTGGGATCAATGAGATTATATCTTATCGCGAGATGTGCGATATAGAAAATGTTCAAACTTTGCAGCGAGGTATGAATTATGGAATTTGGGAAAGTACATCGAGAAGCTGCTAGACAGCGTCGAGAGCAAGAGTCAGCCAAGAAATTTAATGACTCAATTCCTCTAAGGCTTGGACAAATGGCGTTTTTCCTAAGGGATAGCGCTGGACTGCTTGGTGTTTCCAGGGCTTTATCGTCTGCCGAAAGCGTAACTAACGAAACTGGCATGTACGGAATACTTGTTAGTGAAATCCAGTCTGATTTTGATAATCTCGTTGATAGCAAGGGTTATACGCCAGAAGAAATTGAGCAGGCAGCAGAAATTGCGGCGGACGTGAGATACAATCCGCAAACCTACCTAGACAGACAACTAGCCATCCAAGAGCATCGAGCTCAAACTTAAATTCTATGTCTTTAGCGTTGCGTCCGTAGTACTGGCGCAAAAAAATTTTAATATATTGGGCGTTAATGAAGTTGAAGAGAATAACGTGGAAAATCTACCAATAGATTAATTAAGAAGTAATAATTTTGAATTGATTATTCTCATAAATTACTATCTTATAATGAAGTATTAAGATATTTGTTAAGCATTGAATCTAATGAGGGACTATTATTTTGAGTGCTTAAACGGCGTTGTTTCTCAGTAAGATAGTTATTGGGAGATATTACTTTTTTCCCTGTTGATTGTTCTATTTCTTTTCTGGCACTACCAGCTATTTTGCCTCCCTTCCTAGCAATATCTAAATTGTGTTGAAGGGTAGTTGGATTATTAGCCGTAGATATTGCTGTTGTAGCTTGTTCCCCTAAAGTTGTAAGAGTTAGTTCGATAGGGGTCATATTATCTCTTAGACTATGGTGTTTAGCTAGTCCTTTGTACTGTTTATGTCTTTGGACACCTAATCCAAATGTTTCAACTGATATAGCATCGGTTAGTAGTGCAATATTATTTGTCATTCCCCGTCTAGCCCACTCGGCTGTTAAAATTTCGCGGCTTGCTTTGTTGCGAATTCGGGTATCAATCCACTCATCTCCGTAACCCTTAGCCCTATATATTGTAATCGCTCGTCTTATGGCTAGTTCTGGATTTTCAATCTCTTCTAGACGTTCAAAACCAACACGTGCCAGCCATTTTTTAAATGGCTCAGCTTTAGGGCTTGTAACTGACTGCATTAATCTAAATATTCCCTCAATATTTATAAAAGTCATTAGTTGAATGCCTCTAGTGGCGGTTTGAAAAGGTAACGTCCGCGTAATTTCCGCCCACGTTGATTTTAGTCCGTCATCTTTTGCTCTAAGGTCTCTAGAATATCTGTTGCCTTCTGTAGTATCAGTTAAAACTTCTAGCACGTCTTTAACAGAGAACCACCATTCATTATCGTGCATTATCTTGCGAACTTTACGTCTCCTAAATAGATCAATTTTGCTTTCACCTTCGCCCGGTATTAAATCATGTGCTTTGTTTACCATATTAATTATCATTATATTCGCGGACGTTCACAGGTGCAAATTTATATTTTTATATTTAATTTTCGCGGACGTTTCTATAGTTTTTCAACAATTCTTGGTATTAGGATGATTAGTATTTAAAGAGATCTAAGTAAAATTTTTTGGCGGCTAAGACTTCTCTTCTTCGGTATTTTTTAAGATAATGTGCCGGTCTCGGCCTTCGCCGACTGAATCGCTGGCTACGCCCATCTCGGCGGCCAGTTTATGAACTATCCGTCGGTCAGCCGCATTCATCGGTCTTAGTTCAAACGGCTTACCAGTGTCTTTAACGCTTTTTATCCAGCCCTCGGCATGCACACTCAGCCGGTCGGCCCGTTGCTTCTTGTAATCGGCAATATCAACATTAATCCGATACAACGAATAATTCTGATTCCGCAGGGCATTGCTGACCATAAACTGCAACGCTCGCATGGTGTCGCCGTGCTGGCCGATTAAGAAACTGTTCAACCGGGTTGAAGGAACGTGCAGCTCAATCACCTCGTCGTCGCTGGATGTCGCATAGACATCGGTGTTAAGGCCAAAGAAAGATAATATATCTTCCAGATATTTTTTAGCAAATAGTATGGCTTGTTCGTGATCTTCGTTCATCGTTTCCTCCGCTTTTTATGTGACTTGCGGTGTTTTTTAGATTTTTTGTTTGGCACCTGAGGCATCTCAGATGGCGGTTCGACGATTTCGGCTTCAGCAATTTTAGCCAGATCTTTGGTTGGATTACTGGCTAGCGCCGGATCCAGCTCAGTAGTATCTTCTTTCAAGGCAATCGATTGCTGGATATAGGCCACCAAACCACCGGTTAACCAGTATAAACTAAGGGCTGAAGGATAACTGACGGTAAATAAAAATACCATGACCGGTAGAAAATAGCGTGTGCCCCGGCCGATGGCAGCGTTTATTTCGGCTTGATCGGCCTTCTGGCCCTCGCCGGCGGATTTTAAGATGCCGCGCAAAGTTTTGGATTCTTTGGTGCTGGGCATCAACTGCTTGCTTTGGTAGTACTGCGACAGGGCGCTGCCGATAACAATTATCATGGCTGGCCAGTACAGCCCGGCCTTGCCCAAAGCCGCTTGCGACAAATTAACTACCCCTAAAAAGGTCGGATGAAACAGATGAATATTACCGGACAATTGTTTCAGCCAAGGCAGTTTGTGCAGCGATGAATAAGACAGGGTGATGATCGATTTTGGCGTATAGACCACTTTACGTAAGCCACTATACAAACCGATTAGCACCACCAGTTGGATTATCAGGGTGCCGATCGAACCGAACGGGCTGACTTCGCGCTCCTTATACAACTCCATTAGCATCAGTGACTCTTTCTGCCGGTCGCCTTTAGCCGCGGCTTTGATTCGCTTCACCTCGGGCTGCAACTCGCGCATGGCTTTAGCCTGGTGCATTTGTTTCTTAACCAGCGGCCACATCAATAAGCGGATAACGATTGTAAAGATAATCAGCGCCAGGCCAAAATTATGGCCGGGCAAGACAGCTTCAATCAGTACCAATAAATTAAATATGGGTCGTACAATAACGGTCGTAAACATTATGAATCCTTGCTCCCTACTATATCACGGCGAGTGCTTGGCGTCGGCTTAGTTAAGATGTGGGCCGAACCCAATTGGTCGTTGACAAGTTTGGTCAGCTCCGGTGCTGTCAGTTTGTCGATGTCTTCGCTGTAAACCGTAAAAACAATGTCATAGGGTTTATTGATCTGGCTTTGGCAGCTCCTAATCACCTCGTACAGCCGGCGCCGGATCCGGTTGCGCTTGACCGCCGACTTGTTGACTTTCCGGCTGACAACCACCGCCAGGCGGGGAGTTTGGCGGCGGTCGTTGGTCATATATTGCAGCGACATCAGCAGTCCGCGCACCCGGTTACCGCGCTGGTAAACCCGTTGGACGCTATTGTAGCTATGGAAACGATATTGCCGACTAATCATATAAAATTTAGGCCGCTTAAGCACTTTTAAGAATACAACTTATTTAAGCCTAGCGCTTTATCTAAGCGCTAAGTTTCGTACGGCCCTTGGCGCGGCGACGGCTTAACACTTTGCGGCCGCTTCGAGTGGCCATGCGCTTAAACCAGCCGTGTTCGCGGGCGCGGCGACGTTTTTTGGGTTGATAAGTTCGTTTTGGCATAATCAGTTACCCCAATAGACGCTCACCTTAAAGCCGAAAGCTTTAAATGATTGTCTAGTCTGCTTTGCTTTAAGTCAAATTAACAATATTTACTCACTGATTCTAGCAAGTTTTCCACGGTTAGCCAACTATTTTCCACATGTTTTCAAGATAGCGCGGTGCTATGTGTATAAATCATTACCTTGCTGCAAATTTGGCTTTAGCAATATTTTTAATTTACAATTCTTGTGGAAAAGTCTGTTGTTTACGTATAGTATGAATGCAGCGAGGGGAAAAATAGTAGATGAGAGATAACGACTTATGGCAGGCTGTGCTCGGTGAAATTGAATTATCAGTTTCGCGCGGCAGTTTTATGACCTGGTTTAAAAACACCCAATTATTAAAACGCTCGGACAGCGTTTTGGTGGTCGGGGTGGCCAACGTCTTTATCAAACACCAACTGGAAAGCAAATTTAACGAGCTGGTGGTCCAAACCCTGGCTAAAAACGGGGTGACTAACGTCCAGGTTGAATATAAGATCCACTCGCGGATTGAACCCAAAGCTATGAGCGATGATCCGGAATTGTTTGTGACGGCGCCGGCTGTTTTAAAAGCCCAAGTCAGCAGTTTAACCCACGCTTATCGTCAGGGTTTAAACGAACGTTATACATTCGAAAACTTCGTGGTCGGCTCCGGCAACGAACTGGCTCACGCCGCTTGCCAGGCGGTAGCCGCCCAACCAGGGACTAAATATAACCCGCTCTTTCTATATGGCGGGGTGGGTATCGGTAAGACTCATTTAATCCAAGCAGTCGGCAACGCGGTGTTGGCCCACAACCGACACGCCCGGGTAGTTTATGTGTCCACCGAACAATTTGTGCAGGAATTCGTTGATGCTCTGCGCTTTAAAAAGAATACCGATTTTGCTGATTTTTACCGCGGTGCGGATGTGTTAATTGTCGATGACGTACAGTTTTTAGCCGGCAAGGAAAAAATTCAGGAAGAGTTCTTTCATACTTTTAATGCCCTGCACCAAGCTAATAAACAAATTATTATCAGCAGCGACAAGCTGCCGCGTGATATTCCAACGCTTGAGGAACGGCTGCGGTCCCGGTTTGTGGGCGGTATGACAATTGATATGCAGACGCCGGATTTTGAAACCCGTTGCGCCATTCTGCAAACCAAAGCCCAACAGCACGGCATTGATTTGCCACCGGATGTGGCGGAGTTCCTGGCCACTAACATTCAGACCAACATCCGGGAACTGGAGGGAGCACTTAACCAACTGCTGGCTTTTTGTGAAATGCGTGATTTGCTGCCTAATTTGGAGATTGCCACTGGACTGCTAGGTCCGTTGAAAAACCGGCCGAAGCATTTAAGTGCCCGTCAGGTGGTCGAGCGAACGGCGCGTCATTTTCAAATTGGCATGGATGATATCCTCGGACCAAAGCGCGACAAAGATATTGTGGTACCCAGACAAGTCGCCATGTATATGCTGCGCAGTGAACTGCATCTAAGTTTCCCAAAAATTGCCCATGAGTTAGGCCGTAAAGACCACACCACGGCCATTCATTCAGTTGAAAAGATTGAGAAAGAATCGGCGCTAGATACTAATATCCGCCGGGCAATCACGGAGATTAAGGAGCGACTATATGCCTAAATTTAGTGGACGAGGTGTGTTAAGTAGGTGCCTAAAGTCACGCTTTATTCACTGCCCAAATTATTTATTTACAAAGTTGGTCTATAGTATGTGCAAAAACAATTTTTCAAACACAGCTAAATCGCTGTTTAGCCGCTTATTTTCCACTTCTAATTTTAGCTATCTAACTTCTAGTAATAACGGTTTTTACACACTATCCACTGTACTTACTATAAAAACTATAAAGTTAAATACTTTATTATTAATATAACTATTGGAGTTGATTTATGAAGCTACAAGTTACTCAAGAGAACTTTAATAAAGCCCTGACCAGTGTGGCCCGAGTAGCTAGTAGCCGGAGTACCCTGCCAATCTTAGCTAACATCTTAATTAAAACTATTAACAACCGACTAAGTATTTCAGCTACCAACCTGGATATTGCGATTACCCATTTTATTGGTTCCAAGATAACCAGCGAAGGCGCCGTAACTGTCCCCGCCCGATTAACCCAAGACTTTATTAGTAGTGTGCCGCCAGGGGTAATTGAATTGGAGTTAGACAATAACAAACTACATATTACTACCGAACAGTACAACTCCGTTATTAACGGGATTGCCGCCGATGAATTTCCAGTCATGCCGGCCATTCATGACGGTAAAAGCTGGCAAATACCAGCCAGTGATCTGAAAAGAGCCCTCCAACAAGTTATTTTTGCGGCTAGCAGCGACAGTACCCGCCCGGTTCTAACCGGTCTTTATTTTCATAATGTCGACAAAACGCTTTACTTAGCCGCCACCGATAGTTACCGTCTAGCCGAAACCAAACTAGCGTCGGCCAGCAAAGAGATTTCCCTGTTGATTCCAGCCAGCGCCCTGCATGATTTACTCAGAGTAATTAGCGACATTGAAGGCGACGTGGTAATTACCCACGACGACCAGCAGGTGTTATTCCAGGCCGGCGACATTGAGCTGGTAGCCCGGTTAATTGAGGGTAAATACCCTGATTACCGTAAACTTATACCCAAGAAATTTGCAGTTGTGGCCACCATGGCCCGCGAAGAATTTTTAAATATTACCAAGGTTTCCAGTTTATTCGCCCGTGAAACAGCCGGTAGTATCACATTGAAAGTCGATGAAGCTACTCAGACCGTTAACATTCATTCGGTTGCGTCACAACTCGGCGAAAACACCGCCAGCGCCACCGCCAGCATTACGGGCAGCGGCAGTATTACCCTAAATTCACGTTATTTATTAGACGGCCTGCACGCTTTTGACGGTGAGCAAATTAGTTTCTGTTTTAACGGTAAACTCGAACCGTCACTCTTAAAAAATCCAGCCAGCAGCGATTATCTGCACATTATTATGCCGCTTAAAAGTTAAACTGAAGCGGTGATGATTACCGACATTCACCTGGAAAACTTTCGGTCTTATCGCAACGAAACGTTTGAATTTAGCCCCGGCATTAACATCATTGTCGGGCCTAACGCCAGTGGTAAAACTAATCTGCTGGAAGCAATTTTATTTGTGTCGGGCGGCGACACTTACCGGACGCGCAACATTAACGAAATTATTAACACTAACGCTGACACCGCTCGTTTAGAAGCCCATGGCGCCAAGAATGAAATCCGGATTGCCTACTTACAGCGTCAAACTGACTACGCTTCTAAGCAATTTAAAATTAATGATCAGAATTACAAACGGCTTAGTTTTTTAAAAAGACTGCCGGTAGTGGTGTTTGAACCAAACAATGTCTTAATAATTACCGGCCCACCGGAGTTGCGCCGTAATTATTTAGATGATTTATTAGAGCAGCTAAAACCCGGCTACGCCAGTTTACGGCGGCAATATAAGCGGGCCCTGACCCAGCGCAATAATTTGCTGCGGCAAAACGCGCTGCTAGCCAACAAGCAATTGTTTGTTTGGAATGTCCGCCTGAGTGAGCTGGGTGAACAAATCGCTCTCCAACGGCACGAGCTGGTGGAGACGATGAATAAACTAGCCGAAGGAGTGTACCAGCAACTAACTAAAAGCAAACTACCACTAGAATTAGGCTATGCCAGCTCCATCCCGATTAAACAGTATGGCTCCAAACTACTCCACCAATTAGAAGTTAATGTTGAACATGATATGGAACGTGGCTTTACTAGCCACGGACCACACCGCGATGATCTTAAAATAATCCTTAATAAGTTTGATGTTACATTCAAAGCATCAAGGGGCGAAATTCGCAGTTTAACGTTGGTGCTGGCTATTATCCAAACCAAACTGCTCGAAGAAACCCGCGCTAAAAAACCGATATTACTGCTCGATGATGTGTTTAGTGAACTCGACGGCGCCCGGCGGCGGGCTCTAACCAAGTTTTTAAAATCATATCAGGCATTTATTACCACCACTGACGCTGACATTGTTATTAAACACTTTACCCAGTCAGCCAATATTATTCCAACCCAGAGTAACAATAAAAAATAGAGTTATGGCTGAACCTGAGCGGTAATGTATTGGATGTTGAGGGTGTTTATGTTTACGTTCTGCTGCTCAATCCAACTCAATGCATATTGCTGCATTTGTTGATTGGGCGCAGTAATGTCTATCACCACCGCATTATTTTGCAGATTATAGGTAATTGAATACGATTCGCCGGGACCGTAATAAGGCAACTTAGTCAACAGCGGATTGGCCTCAATGGTTTGATCATATTTAACTTGGGGCGCCAGCAGCGCCTGTTGGACGTTTTTTGGAAGTTTAGAAAAAGGTATAACTTTTGGTCTAAAAACGAATGTCTTATTAGACAGATGACTACCCGAGGTGCTAGCTACGTAAACTATAGTTACTGTATAGGTTGTGTTTGTATTAAGGGGTTGACTCGTTAAGGCTATATCGATTGATTTTCCACTCACACTATAAGAATCAATAATTTTTGGACTAGACGAAACCGCAAACCCGCGGTTGGATAATTCCTGGTTGAAGTTGATATCGAAATAAGTCATTTCCGTCGGGAAATTATTGGTGCTCGGCACGGTGCTGACGATATGAAATCGCAAGCTGTTATATATGAAAAAAGCCAGCGCCACAATAACCAATAAAATAATCAAGCTAATTAGTGTTTTACGGTGATTATTGATTATTGGGTGCATAATATTTCCTTATAATTTCATTAATCTGGCGACACATAGTAGGTAATTCCCATTCCATAATATCCAGAAACTTGGGATTCTAATACTTGGGATTCGTTAGGTACAGGAGGGTTAGCGTTTGGGTCGCCGCCATAGCCTGCTGGGTCATCAGCGACTGAGCCCTCATCGCCCCCAATTTGAGTAATACCAGCACTATTTACGCTAATAACTAGTTCAACATGTTGAGCAGGAATAATTGCCAAATCACCGGGTTGTGGCACATAGGGCGATGAATGGATCTGAAAAGTTGGATTTTCTTGAGGCAGACTTTGAATATTTGGAGTACCAACTGTAACTGCTGAAATTCTCCAATTAGGGGTCAAAAATGGATCACCTGCTTCCATATAGACCCAACTTACAAAATCAGCACACCATTCTTCACTATTACCTTGAGTATAGGTGAATAAACCTTGGGCAGGAGTAACTTGACCACTGCTCCACAAGCTGTATTGTTGCTCGGCTATGCAAACCACTTTTTGTCTGATTTGGCTTAAGTCTGCGGTGGCAGTGTTGCTGCTGCAATTTACAGTACCGCTGCCCGTACCGCCATTACAGCCACTACTACTCGTATAATCCCCAGGCGGATTACTGGTGCCGCCGCTATATTGCAGGTCACTAGCCGGTACTTTGTCGGCTGGGATAAACGCTTCGGCATCCGGCGTGCCCATTTCCGTAGAAGCTTCGCTGACGTAATTAGCGCGTAACTGGCTAACACTTTGCAACAAAGCGGGCAGGTAAACTGTTTGGTTAAATGTTTCTACAGCCGTGGGGTCGCTAGGATTGGGTCCCCAGGCCCAGGCCTGGTTGCCGGAGTAATCTTGATAATTAGCAATAGCATCCATTACCTGTTCAGCGGTAGTTGATGGGTTGGTTAAAGCGTCAGCTATTCTGTTTTGCAATGACCCCACTATCGTCCGGGCCGTTCCCTCAACGCCGTCATCAAAACTTAGGAATGATTCAACTCCCGCTGGTCCATAAGTCTGTTCAATCGATGGATCATTTATGCTGGTGTTTAAAGGATTAAATAAATCTGGATAAGGGTTAACGGCTTGGTTAGGCGGGCCGTCGTCAATATCCCCGCCTTCTTCCCAGAACCAAGCAACCAAAGCCACAACATGCTCCTGAGTTACAGCTTGACTCTGGGCGACGCCCATCTTACTCGCGACATCTTCAAGTACTTGGATAGCAAATTCTTCCAAGTAGTAAGGGGGGTTAAGATTACTAGTCCACTGCCCTGAAGTATCGGTGCCGTTTAAAGCGGCAGAGGTTGAATTAGCGCAAGGCGTAGGGCTAGCTGTTTCGCCTGAGTCATAAAAAGGTGTCTCGTTGATTATGCTATTTAAGTCGTTTTGATCAAAAGCTTGGGCAAAAACTGGCGTTATTTGCGTAATCAAACCAGCTAATAATAGGATGCCTAGCATTCGGGAAAATTGACGCATTAAATTCATTGCTTTATAAAATTTTTTAGATTTTATCATGATGAACTGCTTACATCGCTCTCTTGCGTTAATATATTAAGCGTATTTTGGTAACTCATAGCCAATCGCCACCGGAACACCACACAATTAAGATTACTAAGGTTACATGGCCCACTAGGATTGGGTGGCGGGCCAAGATTATCCGGCGAGCAAAGTCCCTCATTGGATATTACATTTCCATCTTTATCTCGAACAATTAATTCTGGATTAGTCGATGATAACAGGGTACCAATTGAATCGGTAAAACATTGTCCATAAGTGGTCGAAACATAAGTTTCGGCTGACTCACCGTTAATAATTGGGGCACTATCGAGCTCCTCCTGATTATTTAACGGCGACAAATAACTAGGATCACTATTAATCAGCGCTTCCTCGGCTGGCGACCAGCCGAACTGGACATTGCCATAATCGCTTGTGTCAGCCGCGGCTTCAGCCAGGGCCATGTTATGATCAAACGATCCAAATACTTTGGAGATCAGATTTGAAGGACTGAATATTTTGCCGATGTCAGAAAATATAGACGAGAAAAACGAATCATGAATATCAGCGTACATGATCGTGCCAACCCTGGAAATTAGTGAGTCGGCGTTACTGAAAGCAAGGTACCGTTGATACAGGCTTTCTTGGCTGGTTTGGTAGGAAATATCCTCTTTATCAATTTCGTTATTCGCCGCTACTTCGTCTTGGGTTAAGGGGCGTCCGTAATTAATTTGCTGTGATAATTGCCCGGCCTGAATATTCCCTCCCGAATCAGCCTCGTTTGCCAGGTCTACGCCTTGGGCAAAACCACTATTCGCCTGCATAGCCCTATCTAACACCACCAGTTTAGCAAAAACTGTCGCCGCTGAAATTTCGGCAACCGACTTGGCGGTTCCCGCGAAAGAATCCTTTAATAAAGTACCAATCCGGCTAAAAACACTGGTTGATGCCGTTGCAGCGTCTTCGCTGACTACGCGAGCCGCTAATTCGCCCCCAACTTCGTCAGCGATTGCATCGGCATCTAATTCGGCTGTCCCTTCGGCCGCGGTCGTAGTCCCTAATGAGGCTATACCTATCACAATGTTTAAAATGCCAAGACCTCCCGCTACCCATAAGTTAGTCGCCACTGGACAGGCGGCATTAGCAATATCGTCTATGGCGTCAGCAATATCAGTTGCCGGTTGGAAGCCTAAGTCGCCCAACGTCACACTAAGGAAAGTGTATTGGCCACCGGCCGATGCCTCGGCGCTTTCTTGGCCGGCGGTATTAAAAGTCATTCCAGCTGCTCTTTCTTCGGGGATCGATTGATTGATAGTTTCGGGGTCAAGGTCAGCATTAGTCGCCCCCACCGCTTCGGCATCAGTAGATCCGGCTTTCTCTTGATCGGCCGCTGACTCAACATAATCAAATGCGGCTTGCTGCTGCCGCGTCTGATTGTCTATGGTTGAACCTGAGTTATCCAAAGACCCGTCATAGACAATACAAATCGGCATAGCGACTTTATAAATTGGGTTAATAAGGCCAATAGCTGTTTGGAATCCGGAAACCGATAACTGGGCGGTAATGGCATCTAATATCTTTTGGGAAATGCCGCCATTATCAATGGCAGCTTGTAGATCAGCGAAATTACCACCCTCTGCTTCCGTAAGCATCCCTTGTTCTGTCGATTGGGCCGCGCCATTAGCATTTCGTATCACACCCGTCTTGGTGGTATCCGCCGCCACCGGTTGGTCAATCGCTTCGACTTTCGATAGTTCTTCGATTTGCCTGGCTTGCTCTGGTGTTTTACCGGTGAACTTTCCAACGTACCAGGCTACTAAACTGATGCCCAATTCTTGTCTAATATCTTTGGCTGCCGAACTGCGAACGATTGTACCGACTTCATTGGCGCGCAAGGCATCATCCAGCACTGGCACAAAATCCTTGCTGAAGGACACATCACTTTTAAATTTAATTATTTCGCTTAAGACTGGCATATTCCTAACTATGAAATTAGGATGTTCAAGTTCATATTCTTCTCCATCTAAGACAACCGCATCCAATACCGATCGGCCGCTGGCGGTAGTTGAATATTTAAGACCCAGACCATTATTAACCTCCAGATTTTTTATAGCCTGCGAGGGACGATACTTATCAAAGGATGAAAGTAATTGATCAGTATCGCTGCCGGGAGTTATAGTAGTCCGGAATTTGTCATATAACGAATCAGTAGTTATTGTATCCAGCGCCAGTTTCTCGTCAGTCACATTCTCAGCGCTTTCGGCGAATTGCCGGGTTACCCGCGCAAATTCATACTCAGTGATATGTTGAGCCAACTGCGGGATTAAAAGCGTGCCAATAATCCCGGTAATAATTATTATGAAAGCGGCAATACCACCAATACCGCCACCAACTATTCCAATCAACACCTTATTACGACGTTTTTTTAGCTTGGCGACAAGTTTGCCTTTTTGGCCTTCGTCTCGATAAGGGATGGTCGATTCTTCCTGGTCGGGACCACTCTCTGGTGCACCCAGAGATTTTTCCTTGTTGTCAAGCGTGGCGTTACTCTCCAGCTTAGCCTCAGGTTTAGTTGCTTTAGCTTCTTCGGCGAGTTGCCGCCGGCGATCTTCATCAGCGCCCTTGAAGGCCCGCTCCTCCATGGCTAGTTCTTCTTTTCGCGATATACCGCCGGGAACAGTGTCGTTTTTTATTTTCTGATCGTCATAAACGGGCATGTTACTATTTTACATTGACGTGCCGGCCGTACCTGGTACCAGCCGATTATTAAGATCAATTGTGCCTTGGGGCTGATTAATCTCACCAGACTGAGGGTTAGCTTGAACCGGCTGTGGGTTAGTAGTAATTAAGCCGGTCTCAGTCGGACTGGCAATAACCTGGATGTGAACATGGTTCTGGCCGGCAAAGAATAAACCCTGTCCGACCGGGAACTGACTAAGCCGCTTCTTCTCTTCTTCAGTTAATTTAAATACGTCGCTTAACATATCAATGGCGGTTGGCGATTGTTTTAGCAAAAATTGCATCGAGGCATTAGCTACAATTGCCCGGCCCATACGTGATCCCATAAAGTCCTCAACGTCTTGGGTGACAGTTGTAATACCGAGATTATATTTACGAGCTCGTTTAGCCAAACTAAACAGGAAACTAGCCGAATCTTCGTAACGCATTAGTTGCCAGGCCTCATCAACAACTAGTATGCGGCGTTTTTGATCCACTTTGGTTTGATTCCAAATGTAATTTAGGACAATGTACATCGCTACCGGCCGAAGCTCGTCCTCTAAATCGCGGACATTAAAAACTACAAATGGGTTAGCAATGTCGATATTCGACTGCATACTGAAAATACCCGCGAAAGTACCGGTTGTATATTTGCGAATTCGTTGGGCTAACTGTGCCCCATTGCCACCCATATGCAGCAAGGTGTCGTAAAGATCGCTAATGGTGGGCGGTGTGGCGGTGTGGGTTAATGGGTCGTTGGTGATACCAGCCTTGGCATAAGTGTCAATTAAGGCGGTATCAAGATCAGCCTCCTCGGCCGGGCTAAGCGCTGGAATCAAAGTAGTATTACCACCAATTAATTGGGCCTGGGCGCCACCCATCATCAGACGGAAAAGCCCGTGAAGAGTAATCAAATTGCTGCGTAAGGCATTGTCGGCCTCTTCGGTTTCCACAACCTTAGGTAAATCAAATGGGTTAATCCGCGTATTGGAATTAAGGCTTAACCGGACATAGGCACCAGCTACGGCGTCGCATAACCGTTGATACTCATTCTCTGGATCGACAACGAATATCTCAGTCCCCATCATCATGCTGCGCAGCGCTTCCAGCTTAACGCTGAAACTTTTACCAGCCCCAGATTTGGCAAAAACAACTGAATTACCGTTCTCCAGACTGAAGCGGTCAAAAATAACCAGCCCGGAATTATGCATATTAACACCGTAAAGAATACCGTGGTCGTCGGTTAGGTCGGCGCTGGTAAACGGAAAACTGGTACTTAACGCACCGGTGCTCATATTGCGGCGAATTTGTAGTTGATCGGTAAATTGCGGCACCGTGCTATTTAAGCCTTGTTCTTGTTGTGAAGAAGCCGGCTTCGAGTAAACTAATTGTTGGCCAAGCATTGACTCAACTTTGTGCGATACAAATTCCAACTCATCCAGCGACAACGCATAAACTGTAAAATAGATACCAAGCCGGAAAAATAATTCTTCGCCAACTTGTAATTTGTCGCGAATTTCTTCAGCATCAATTACGGCGGCCTGTTTACCTGGATCACGAACCCTACCCTTTTCGGTGTCCAACATAATACCAGCTTCCAACTGGGTGACCTTTTTACGTAAATTTTCCAGTACGATTTGACTTTCAACAGGATAAATAACCATCGAAATGTCGATTACCTCATCAATGTTAATTAGGCCACCCATCCAGCCGGTAAAGACCTGCCGTGGATAACCGTAAACATAAAAAGTTCGAGCGAGACGGGTGCCGATCTTAAAATAATTTGACTGAAATTCAATTGAACTAGGCGCAATAAAGTCCCTTAAAGCAGTAATGCCTTTTTGAAAGGCGGCACTAACCTCTTGCCGCTCACGATGCTGTTGCGTCTGAGCGACTAAAACCGGATCGACATAGGGCCTACTTCGTCCGAAAGCCATTATTGAATCTCCTGTTGTAAATGAGTTTGCGGGGCATAACCCTCGCCCTTAGTAATGACATCAGATGTTAGATCATTAAAATTCTTGATTGGTTGGCGGGTAGCGGTATCTGGATTATAGGTATCATAGTACAGTTCAATAAGTTCTTGAGTATCAAGCGGCAGGCCTTGAATACCGCATTGCTGGAGCCCGGCTAAAATACCCTGGACGCGGTTACGCAGTTCATTCTTGGCAGTTTCCAACTCGTTTTCGTTAACCGTGACATGGTGTTCTTTCTTACTGAAGAGTTGGCCAATTCCTTTAAATAAATTCTTGCTTTGATCAAAAGCCTTTTCAATATTAATGACCGGGAAATACGGCACTACCACATAAAAACGCTTATTCATGATATTGGCCTGTTGGCTAAGCGCATCGATAAAATTAATATAATCATCCATGAGCATAGCCAGCATCATGTTGTCGTGCTGAACACGGATTCGGTCGAGCTTCTCGATGTAAGGCCGCAGATCGATTCTTTCGGAACGGATAAAAATCTGAATTGGGAAAACTAGCGAATTAAGAAACCGCTGATAAACAAACTCAACCGATTCTTGCTCGGAGGTACTCATTAGGTCAAAATTAATCGATTTTACCATGACAACGGAACGGAATGAGCCGTCGTTAAGAATTACAATACCATCCCGGATCTCGGCTATCTCCAAGGTGTTTTGCGTGCTATTGGGATTGGAATGGATAGCCACCGCTTGATCTTGAAGCTCACCCGGCGATGGTGCTGCCAACGGATTAGTAACACCCGGTTGATCTGGCAATATTTGGGCGCCAGGTATATTAGCTGAATTTCGCTCCAGCGCCGGATCGATGACTGGCATGTTGACTGGGCGTCGCGAAGGATTAACGGGCGCACCTTGCATTGCTGGGTTTGAATATTGTTGTGTGTTCGGATCCATATTAAGCCACCCTCATTAGAACATATCAGTTAACTGGAATTAGCGTAACGGTACAATAACTTCATCCGGCGGCTGCTGTTTAGATTGTTTTTCATTGGCCAGCCGTTCAATGGTCGCAATATTTAAGTCATCATTACCGACAAATTCCAGTATAGCAGGATCACGCTGAGGTGTCATGGCTGGCTTGGCTGGCAAGGTAGCTGATTGTTTTGGCACTGGAGGGGTTACTGGTAGCCGGCGCAGATGAGCAAATTCCGGATCAGGCGACTTTTTCTCCCGCAGTTTTATTAAGTCATTTTCGTCAATCACATCCTGTCCAGAAACTAATTCTGAATCATTAGTTGATGGACGCACCAATTGCTGGTCAAACATGGCGCTATTGGGGGGGATCTCAGATGTTGGATTGCTATTTAAAAACCAATAATCAACTGGTTGTTCTTTGCCCCTTGATTTAGGGATTAGTTGATTGGCGTTGTCTGGATTTTGTTGTTGGTTTAAAGCTTGCTGCAGTTGTTGGACAATTTGATCGCGGTGTGACGTATTACTTGTAGCAATCATTTGCTCAAAGTGCTGAGCTATGGGATTATTGTCATCAAGGATATCGTCCTGAGCTTGGATGTCAACACTGGGAACATCCTGCGGCAAACTATCGATATTGATTAACCGATCGGATTCTTCAGGTGCTATCAGTGGGATTGGTTGAGAGTACAAATTTAAATTGACGTTTTTAATTGCCCAGCCGCGGCTGTCAATAACATCGGCCAAAGCCTTTAAACGACTTTTAACTTCTGTTTGTGACAACCCGTTGGTTAACCTAATATCAGTCCGCTTAGGCGCGGTAATTGTCACAAGTTGTTTAGCACCACTTTGGTCCCATATCCGACGATGAGGCTTTAAAATAAAACGGATTTTAGATAATGCCCAAACTTCAGTCGGCTGATTTAGACTCCATGGCCAACACAAAAAACCAGCTGCCGCAGCAATCGGTAAAAATAATACAGCGAATATGGCGGCGTGTTTTATTATCGAAAAGAAACTTAAGTATCCAAAAAATAAAGCAATTGCCGCATAAATAAATTGCCTTAATGTTAATGGGCCGATCAGTTTATCTTCGGCTTCGATATCTTGAATAACTTTATATGTTGCCATTACTGAAATAGTATAAACTACATCGTGACGGTTAGGCCAATTGCGGTATCAATTAATTCTAAATTAACTTTCGGTTTCATAGTATTCTGGTCGGATTGGTTTTCTAGCTAGTTCGTCCATGCGCTTAGCGCCAACCGCCATTAATTGTTTTCTGACTGTCTCTTTTTCTTCGTCTGAAAGTATTCTTTCGGGTGGTGGCACTAAATCAGGTCTTATCTTTTTGCCAAGTTCAATATAAGCTTTTTCCCTGGCAAACTTAACATTCTTGTCGTTAAGTTGTTCGTTAACTACTAAATTACCAGTTCCAATACCAAAATTCCTGGCGTTATCCATTTCAACGATCATCTGAAGTGCCGTTTCTCTTCTTTCAACACCCTCTGGGTCAGTTCTATCCGCATTATCCAATAGTTCTTTTGCGGCATAAGTGGACCAATGTTTCATAGCGTCGCCGGAATTAAATTGTGTCCGAAGATCAACGCTGTTAAAGTTGTCCCTTTCTTGTTGCCATGGTTTCTCAGCTTGTTGACCTGGGCTACCAGTTATCAAGTGGGTTGATCCAGCAGCTTTGAGATCATGATCGGCGGCGCCCATCATACTTTCATATAAAATTTGATTATGGCCAGCAATGGAATGGGCTGCATCTTGAATCTGTTTAGGGGTGTCAAATCCTTTCCCGCCCATTTGCATAGCCGTGGTAAATGCCAACTGACGATCAGGTTGATTCCAACCGATTTGTTGGGCTTGGGCAATCTGACCCAAACTACTTCTTAACTCATTATTCACTATATCAGTTTCTTTTTGCATAGTAGTCGCGGAGTTAACTCTTTCTTGTTGCATTATAGCAGCCGAATTAATAGTATCTTGCTGGAATTGACGATTAGACTCAGCCAGAGACATACCGCCGGCCACTCTAGCATTATGTTCTGCCTGGGCCTTTCGGATTCTTGCAGTGTGATCTTCCTGGGCTTTTCGGATTCTTTCAGCGTGGTCACTCTGGACTTTTTGAACCTTGCTATCGCGCGTCTTGTTAGCTGCCGCTTTAGCTTCACCGACTGAACCATACATTGCATTCCATCTGAGCGTAAAAGGATCTTTGCCAAAGGCTTGGAAGGCTGGATTTTCTCTTTGGGCCCGAGCAATGCCGGCCGCAATATTTTGATTTCTAACAGCCCGCCCCCTGGCAGTAGGCGTCCAACCTCTCGGACCAGCCGCCACACCGGTAATAGCCCGATTTAAGTGCTTTGACGCCCAGTTACGTTCGCTGAAACGTTGGCCTTCTCTTATGTCTTGCCGGTTTCTGGCCGCCACCATCTTCCGGCGTTTTGATAACCCGCTTTGGATGCCGCTGCTGGTCTGGGCGATTCTGCCACCGATTGCCTGCATCATTCCGCCAGATAAACGGATTGTCAGCGGTAGCAAAAAGTATGGCAGATAGATGGCAATATAAGCAATTATTTTATCTAACAGCCCGGTATTGCCGGCAGCTTCGGCAATTTTAGAAAATACCGACCCAGCGGCAATAAAGGCCTCAATTAACGGGAACATAATTAACGCTCCCCAAAAACTATTCCACCATAACTTCCAGGCTTTTTCGGTACCGGGTAAAATATATAGGACTAATGCAACCGGCGCCAAAATAGCTAATAGCACAACTACAATCTGCCTAATTACGATAATAATCAGTCCAGTAAACAGGGCTAAAGCAGCCATAATGCCGAGTGTTAATGTCCCAAAAAGCCCCAACGCTGAACCAACACCCAATCCCGCCACCAAAGACTCGCCGCCGATTGTAAAATTAACTGGCGGCAAAGTACGGAAAGGAGCATAAATTAAATAACGGATGCCATTGCCAATACCGTTCGAAAGGCCAATTAAAAGTCCGATCAAAGGCCAGGATAAGGTTATTAAAATAGCGGCAATAATTAAGCGGGGCAAAACTTTTTTAACGGTATAGGCATCAAACGGACCCATCGAGAGGGCTTGTGAAAAAATCATAACTAACGCAACTATGGCCAATAGAGATAGAGCAATATCTCTAACACTGTTCCAGGCCTCATACAATGGTTTGCCGGTAGTAGAACTAGCATCAAAATAGGTAATCGGTATTGTCAGGTAACTGGTAATCGCCGAGCCGATACTATTCATAATATCCTGGATACTGGACACTATCGGACAAACGAACCAACTAACGGGATTAAAGAAAGTTGCATTGCAAACTACCACTTGACCCTGACAGCCAGCCGCATCAGGGTTGGTTGTACAGTCTGCATTTGATGTAGTAGTTGGCGGCGTTGTCACTACCCCACCCGATTCGCTAGCCAGTGTAACGGTGGGTTCAGTAACTGAACTGGGCGTAGTGTCACTAAAAGTATATGTTGCTTGATTGGTGGGTACGGCATAACCTTGTCCGCCGTATTCATAGAGAATAGCCAAGGTGTATGTTCCCGGTATTATTACGTTTGACAAAGTTGCCGAACTGTAATTATTGTTGCCAACATTGGCCAATGACAATGTATATGTTGCACTGCTATTGGAAAGTGTTTCATTTACTATGGGACTTGGTACGGCCGATAATTCCAGGGCTTTTCCGTCATATGAGACATTAAATATAACTGTTATAGTGGATTGTCCGGCAACTAGTTGAAGAGAATCTGTATTATTATCGCTTGTATTAGTTGCGTACAACCGTCCTGTCTCATCAGTGCACAAATTAATATATCCGGCGGCAGATGACTTACCATCACTTGAAGTTGCTTTTATATTTATATGATCTTTCGCGCTACCCCCACTTTGGACACAACCCGTCCCCGGCGCGTTGGGCGTTCCTGAAGTTCCTGTTATATTTGGAGACAAATAACCGTGACAGTCACTGTTGTCGGTATATTTAAAATTTTGGATTGCTGTTGAACCCTGGGTGGCAGATACGGTTGCATTTGTAACCGCTGTGGTTGTATTGCCGTTCGTAACTTTGACACAAATCTCTATACCGTAAACATTATCTACTCGTCCAATAGGGATACCCGCTCCGGTAGTAAAAGTGGTCACTGTACCGGCAGCTTTTGCCGCCGGAATAAATATATTGGCGCTTACTGATAGGACAAAAATTAATGCACCCAGTAACAAGAATATTTTTTTATAGTTCATTTATGTTTTAGTTTACACCAAATATTATATTACCTTAAGCTTTGTCGTACAGCTTGATAATGAGGTACAATAAAGTTATAGTAACAGAAAATGACCCTAATATTAAAATATAAAAAAATTATAAGTATTATCATCGGTTTACTAATAATTCCGTTGATATTCACGCAGCTAGTTCAAGCCGACTCTAATCCCCCAATCTGTTATGGAGAAGTTACTGACACAACTACTAATGTTACGACACTATCACTGTTGCCTCAATGTGGCAGCACCACAAAAGATAAAAATGGCAATCTTTTAGATTCCAACGGTAATGCATTAGTAGATGGAGCTTGCTATTACGAAGAAATAAACTCAACCGGAACTGTTGATGAGCCAGAATCCTGCACGGCGTTGAAGTGCCAAGGCGGATCGACGCTCTCCAATGGGCAAAATTGTTCCTCTATAGATCCTTGCGATCCAACTCCGTCCAACCCCGATGCTGCTACTAGCGTGAATTGCTCTAGTATTATCCAAAATTATATCGATCCATTAATACTTTTCCTCGGCGCCGGCGTCGGTTTGGTCATTGTTATAATGACGGTAATTGGGGGCATTCAGTACATTACCTCGGGCGGCGACCCCAATCATGTAGCGGAAGCGAAAAAACGGATCACTAATGCCATGCTAGCCCTTATTACCTGGATATTAATTTGGGCATTTCTGGAATGGATTATACCCGGAGGATTGTTTTAAATAAATTATGAGCAAAGATTAATATGAAACTTCTTAAATACGGTCTAATTAGTTTGATGCTTATCCCATTATTTATGGTGTTATTCATACCGCGCACTGTCGCGGCTGCTCCAGTCCAAGGCGGGGCTTGTTCAAAAGACTATATTAATTCAAGTGGTAATGAAGTGCCAGAGCCAGGAGCTCCCGATTATTCATCGTCGTTTTTGGGACTAGTTCCATGGTACCAATATATAAGTACGTCCGATTGGTGGGTCTCGATTAACTCTGTTACCGGACAACCAACTTGTGGTTTCCATATCGACTTCACTAGCACTACCGGTAAAGGTAATAATGAAGCAGTTACTGGTGTCGATAAAGATTCACTTAATGCCATATGGTTAATCGGCTTGGCTATTTTTGAAGATTTACTGAGAGTTGCTGGTGTGGCTGCTGTGGGATTTGTCATATATGGCGGTATCCGTTATACCACTAGTCAAGGCTCACCCGAACAAACCAGCGCCGCTTTAGGCACCATTCTTCACGCTCTGGTTGGTTTAGCCATAGCGATCATTGCCGCAGCTTCAGTTGCTTTTATTGCCAACCAGTTTAAATGAGGATTAAATAAATAGTATGTTTATAAACGTCATTACCCACTTCGCCCAATCAGTTGTAAGCAATCCTTTCCCGACAGTTAATGCCAACGGTAGTGTTATAACTACCATATTGGACATTGTGTTCGGTATTTTTGGTGCTGTGGCAGTACTGTTTATTGTGATTGGCGGCTTCCGCTATGTTATTTCTAGCGGTGACCCGAAAGATACTGCTAAAGCCAAAAATACAATAATTTACGCTTTAGTTGGTTTAATAATTACCTTAAGCGCAACAGCGATCGTTAATTTTGTGGCAGGTAAATTATGAAACGAATAATTCTTTCAACCTTAGTTATATTGGCAATACTGGTTCCGCTAGCCTTAATAACCCAGACTAGTTATGCGACCGATATCAACCAAGGGAACGGTCAAATCGATTCAATCTGTTCTGGGGTTTCCAATAGCGCCTATTGTAGTGATACCAATAACCCAACTAATCGAATCTATGGTAAAAACGGCGTAATAGTCACCGCTTCTTATGTTATTTCTATCATTGCCGGTGTAACCGCGGTGATTATGATTGTAATTGGCGGGATTAGATTTATGGTCTCCGGGGGCGAACCCAACCAAGTGGCTTCCGCCCGCAATTCGATAATATTTGCAATTGTTGGGTTATTAGTGATAGTCGCCTCGGAATCAATCTTTCTATTTGTAATTAATAAATTTTAAGGCAATGATTAAACATCTTTTAAATAACTATCCGATACTTGTAAAACTAACCATAATTCTACTAGGAGTAATATTTATTTGCGGAATCGGAGCCGTGTCGCCGGTAGCTGCCCAAGCCTCGAAAACCAATGTCTGCCAAGGCGTTGATATAGCTGCTGGCAATAACGCTACTGGTAATGGCTGCTCAAATAATGGCGAAAGTTTGAATAAAGTTGCTGAGATTGTCCTTGATGTTATAAGTGTATTCGCCGGCTTTATCGCGGTTATTATGATTATTGTTGGCGGGTTGCGCTATATCACAAGTGGCGGCAATGATAGTGCCGTAGCCGGTGCTAAAAATGCCATTCTTTATGCCATCGTCGGACTGGTAATTGTTATTCTAGCGCAAGTCATTGTTCATTTTGTACTTGGCCGTAGCGTATAAATGGTTGATAAGGTTAAAGAAAAAGCACGAACATCTTGATTATGTAAACTAAATGGACTATGGTATAAATTAGAATGACTAAAGAAAGGTAATAAAGAATGCTTCGTAAACTAAGAAACTTTTTAATAATTCCTTTATTCTTGGGCGCAATGATTACTCCGGCTTTAGTACCTGCTATGGCCAGCGCACAGAATAATAATTTAGAAACCACGATTAAGAATCAAGAGTGTAGTGGTAGTAATCTTGAGCTAAATGGGACTAGTACCACAGGCTGTAGTAGTGATACTAGCGGCCTTAACTCGTTGCTGACTAAGATCATAGATATATTCTCAGTTATAGTTGGCGCAGTGGCGGTTATCATGATTATTGTTGGCGGCTTTCGTTATGTCATCAGTAGCGGTAACGACCAAGCGGTGTCGGGAGCCAAGAATACAATTATCTTCGCCCTTGTGGGCTTAGTGATTGTGGCCCTAGCGCAGTTTGTTGTCCACTTTGTAATTGGTAGTTTGTAGTTATAATCCGAGTTATAACAAAAAATGGTCCGGCAAATTACCGGATCATTTTTATTTAAGGTAAGTCCAAAATTAGACTGCCAACAACAGCAATTCGCTTAAATATAACAATAAATTTAGCAATCTGCTAAGTAAGCTTATTGAATCTGAATTTTCTTCACCGTATCTTGCTTGGCTTTGGTGAAACTGATCGTTAACACACCGTCCGTCAAACTGGCTTCCGGATCATCTTCTTTAACAGGTACCGGTAGCGCGATGCTGCGTGAGAACTCGCCCCAGTAACATTCTTGGACGAAGTAATTCTCGACATCGTCTTCGTTAGCTGAAAGCGTGCCACGAATACTGAGTGTGTTATCAGAAATACTAACGTCCAAATCACTTTTATTAACACCTGCCGTGCGTGCTTTGACGACTAGTTTCTCCCTAGTCTCATACACGTCAACCGCCAATTGACCTGGCAATACATTAGTACTATCATCTTCGTCCCACTCGTCTTGTGCGACAGCCGGCTGAGTTGGATCAGGCGTGGCACCTGCATCATCACCCAGGAAAGCGGCAGTCAGTTCATCATCTTCCATAAGAAGATCATCGTCGCGATTACGTCGCGCCATAGTTGTTACCCTCCACGTGAGTTAATATTTCGAGTAATTGAGTTTTTGTATTAAACACAGTATAACTTAGCACGCAAACTGCCCGCAACTGTTAAGGGGTTATTTACAACACATTAAACACAACACATTTCACACAAACCCAGTTGGCTGTTATAATTACCCCTGTTCTAACATATTTTTATATAAACAGAAACGTTGTGACTATGTATGTTAGGATCACAACAGTTATAAAATACATTTTAAATGTGGGATTATAGGTAATATGGAAGGGTGTCCGAGTGGTTTAAGGAGATGGTCTTGAAAACCATTGTAGGGAAACCTATCGTGGGTTCGAATCCCACCCCTTCCGCCACATTGCATAAGATAACAGAACACTAAACTCTGCTATTAACTCTTTTATAAAACAACTTTAAATCTTTTGGGTTCAATTCTATCTGGTATAGGTTCTAGTTTGTTATCTTTTTGTAGGTTGTCATACTTCTTTGCAGTAATTTGGCTATTTGTCTTTGGTGATCTGTAGTATTTCCAGGCTAAGATAATGGCGCAAACACCAAGAGCCAGATAAATCCCACCAAATATCCAGTAGTATTTATCAACTGTATGAGTTGTCCTAATGGCAATTGATTGCACATCTGTTTTAATTGTTAAGTTACTAATATTTATCCTTGGTAAGATCTTTTTAGTTATGGCATAATTTACGGACCAACTGTAAATAAGAGTTATTGCGCCCATAACTGTTATAACAATACCAGCGAGACGTAGCCCCTTAAGTCGATTACTACTAATAAATATCACTCCGGCAACTATCAGCACAACCAATAGGCTTAATATAAAAGGCGTTCGTTTTAGCCAGTGGTAAATCATTGGAACTTTTTTGAGCTTCCCAGTAAATACCGTCTGGTTCGAACTGCCAGATTTGTTAATACTATTAGCGGTTATCAAAGTATTCTTCAGGAAGTTTTGGTTATTTGCTAATTGTGCCTGAACATTTGAAGCAACTAATTCTGGAGTAGACCCTGTAGGTAAGCAAATGGCACTAAAAACATCAAAGTTACCACCCTGGTTGTTAATGACCTCACTTTGGGCTCTTGTGCACTTGGGTAGATTACTAGCGACTTGTTGAGCATTGCTGGCTACTAAAGAAGCAAATTCAGTCTTCTTACCGCTTAGATCAATTCTAAAGTCTGGTTGGCTAACTTTGCCATTTAACCAATCATAAGTGCCATTAATAACATTTTCTGTCGATTGTTGGACAAACTGGGGTGAAAAAGTAGTTACAGCGGCAGACTTAACAGCTTGATCCGCTAAAGATACTGAATTATTGCCACCACCAGAGTTTTTCGCTGCCTGATCCAAAACGGCTGAGACAATGTTTTTATATAGACCACTATCAGCAACTATCTTTTTAATTTGAGTCGGATTAGTAAATGTTTCGGTTAAGCCCAAGTCATTGACAGTTATTAAAAGTAAAAATGGTAATAAGATTACTAGAAGGATTACTATCATCTGTCGCAGTATATGCATAATCAATATTATAGATTAGATCTTAAAAATCTTTGGTAATATCTAAGCAGCCAAAGTGATTTAAAAGTTCTAGACCCATTTGTTCCGCTAAAATTATTTAACCAAAGAAGTTTTACTAAACAAAATTTTAAGTGTCCACTACCTTCCAGACTATATGGACGCTCATCCAGTAGTTCCAACTTAAAGCTAAAACGATGGCAATTATGTCGGCTAGTATATAATTCAGACCTAATATTTTATAACCTATCGCAAAAATAACAAAAGATATTGCCGCCCCACCTAAGGCAATCAAATTATACTTGCCTAGTTTAACTAAAATCGATTGTGCTGACTCTTGTCTAGTTGTTCTAGGCGAAGTAAAAGCTGCACGGAAAGTATAATAATGATTCATAAAGAAATTTGAAATAATACTTACTTCTATCGCTACCGCATCCGATAAAAGTACAACCTGATGCAATAAATGAACCATACTGTAAATGACTAGTAGATTAACTATGGTTCCAGAAAAACCTACCAGACTAAAACGAATCATCCGCCGCAGTCTTGAATTTGGATTTAGACGATAAGTTATATAAAGAAATTCAATAACATCACGAATCCGTCTTTTTGATTTGCCATAACGTCGATCGCTAAAGTTAACTGGTACCTCGCTGATAGCCAAGCCATTGCGCGAAAATTCATGCAGTAAATTAACAAAAAATACATTACCTCCCGCATGAATAGCTTGCAGATTAATTTTTTCTAAAGCGCTGCGGCGGATAGCTCTAAAACCGCCCGTTAAATCAGCTACGTCTTTAATATCAATAAAAATTCGGGCAATGAGATTAGCTAGCCGACTACTAATCAAATTCGTTTTTGACCAATTGCTAGCAATTTTACTGCCGGCAATATAGCGCGACCCAATCACATAATCACTACCCTTATCAATACCAGCTAGCAAGGTTGGGATGGCGGCCGGATCATGCGAGAAATCGGCGTCCATCATTACGAAAGCGTCATATGGCCCGTGGGTTAAACCGTATTTAAAACCACGAATGTAGGCTTTACCTAAACCGGCTCGTTGACCCGAAATAAGATATAGATCCTGGTACTGTTTTTGCATAGACCGCACAAGCTTTGCTGTCCCATCTGGAGAACGGTCATCGGCAACTAATACTGCCAACCGCCAAGACGGCATTGCCTTAGACACTTTAAATATTTCCGCAACAATGGGCTGAATATTATCAGCCTCATTGTAGGTCGGCAGAATCACCAAAGCCTTTTTCATAGCTCATTACCAGGCATAATCATTGTCAAGTATAACTGAGTTATTAACCGACTTAGTAATTAAATTAATTTATTATGTAACACTGGGGTTAAATTTTATTGGATTAGGAGCGATAAGCAAGACTGACTGATTGGCATTTACTACCGTTTCCCAGTGATCGTTTTTTAAATCTTGGATCATCATGAAAAAATTAGAATCGTTTGCCACAACAGCGCAGCGGATATTATATTTGGCAAACTGGGCCTGCTGAACGCTTTGATTGCCAATTATATTTTCGTAGGTTGTAAAATATTTGACGCCGTTACTATTTCGCCAACTGGGCATTCGCCCATCAATATAGACCAGCTCACTGGGTAGTTTCCAAATCAAATAACCACCGTAGTTATAAGCGTTAAAGAGATTACCAGCGCATGGATGGGCCGATAAGTAAGCCACGGCTTGAATCGGATAGGTTTGTTTGTTTGACGGCACGACTTTACAAAAACCAATAATCGCTACTGCCGCGAAAGCGAAAATAATAAATGTCATTATCCACTTTCGAGAGTAATCGAGCGGTTTAGGCAGGCGCTGGCGGATGATGTCCAGGTAGTGTTTAGTGTCCTGAATTGAGCTGTTAATAAATAACGGGAAGTTGCGGGTGGCCGATAAAGCCGCGGCCAATAAAACTAAACTGAACGGGAACAATTTCCAAAATCGCCGTTTAGCATATAACACATTGTAGACATAACCAACCGCCCAGAGCATCGAATAGGACATCGTGACAAACGGTATCGAGAACATAAACCATTCTTTAATTTCATGGTGCAGCGCTGTATCAGATAACGTGCGCCAAATTTCAACATATAGTCTGGCGCCATAAGGATTGCCAAAACTAGCTGCCACCGTCAAGCCAAAAATTAGCCACCAGAACGGTTTACGTTCTTTAATAGCTAGATAAACAAGATAGACAAAACCAATCACAAAACCGGAATGTAAATTAGCCCAGACTATAAATAATAGTGGGATTAGCCACCGCCAATAAATTGAGCGGCTATTGGCCAGACGGATAAGTATGGCTAAACATAGAACAGTCCAGGTTACCGCCCTGACTCCAGCATACGGTGTCATGGCTAAGGCAGCGAGCAGCAAAATGCTAAACCAAACTTTAGAATTATTTATAAATAGCGAAATGGTCCAAATTAACGCAAAAACCAAGGACAGCAGCCAATACTTGCCGAGCTGATAAATTAAAGAAACAATCACGTCATTGCCCCACTCATGATCGATCCAGCGAAAATTTCTAGCCGTGTAAGTAAAAATATCATGGGCTGGAATGCCGTATTGTCGAATATAGTTACCGGCTTGTAAATGCCAACCAAAGTCTGGATCCAAATGCCACCAGCCAATTAACCAAAAAATTCCAAAAATCGGCAGGAATTTTACCAAAAACCTAGTAATCGGATGAAGACTACAATATTTAAACCAACGGGTGATTAAACTATTGGCATTAGTTAGAGTTAAGGATTTTGGAGTTGACAAATAATATCCTTTAAAAAACTTTTTATTCCCATAAAAAACCAATTCAATCTATTTTAGTATAGCGTTTCTTGATTTTTTTAGGATAGGCATACGCTTAAGGCCTAAACTTATAGTAAAATAAACAAGTCAGGAGAGGTACCCAAGAGGCTGAAGGGGGCGGTTTGCTAAATCGCTAGGGGGGAGTAATCCTCCGCGAGGGTTCGAATCCCTCTCTCTCCGCCAGATAGATTATCAGGTATGAATTTATTTAGAATGAGCGCCGAGAAATTTACGTACTGCCGCTTCAGCCACTGAATTTCGTTCTTTAAATAATTGATCATTGATGATTGCCGTTATATCGCTGGAGTATTTTCCCATAAAGTTATTATGTTGGGCTAAGTAGGCGTCCAGTTCCTCAATCGCCCACATTCGATCAGTCTTACCATAGAGATTTATCATGAAATCTCTTGACAACTCCATATCGATTAAGCACCACCTATAACCAGCGGCATTTAATTGCTGTTTAATTTCCGGCCAGTGTCGATCTACACTTCCATCTCTGATAAAACTCTGCTTTCGTTTAAGCATGTTCTGGAATCGTCTAGCCTTACGGTACTCAAACTCTTTAAGAGCTTCAACATCATTTATATTACTTACGAGCAGGTCTTCTTTAACTTCGTAGCGAATATTATCGGTACTAAAAATTGGCAATAAATGGGTTTCGGACAAATAGTAGGCAATAATACTTTTAGAACTACCTGGCACACCAGCGAAAACAATAACATAAGGTTTTGACATAAGGTAGAATTATACACTTAAATTTTTTAATAAGTGAGCGCAAAGGCTTAAAACTAGGTGGCAAGTTCCAGACCTAAGTACCCCATCATTCTACATATTAGCTTTGATGAAAAGTCAAAGCTAATTTTATATAAGAAAGTTAACTTATTTGATTTACTTCTTGACATATATATGTCATTTTGATATCCTTTAACTATGAGCGATACATCAACCATCCATGTTCCTGTCGAGCCAACAATACGCAAGAAATTTACTATCAAAGCAAAACAGCTTGGCTTTGATTCTGCCCAAGCATACCTTAGAGTTGTGATTAAGGCTGTAGTGGACGGACGTCGTATAGATTTTAACTTGGATAATTGGGGTGAGCCTAGCAATGAAGCGGCAGAACGCCTAAATAAAGCAGCTGAAGACGCCAAGAAAGGCCGTAATTTATCTGGGCCCTTTAAAACTGTCGATGACTTCATGAAAGATCTGTAAATATGAAACAGATCAAGCGTGATAAAACGTTTGAAAAACACTTTAAGCAAAGAATTACTCCGAACGAGAAGTTGGTCAAACTATTTAAGCAGAGGATCGGGCTGTTTATAAAGGGTGAACTTGGTTATCCTATTTACGATCATGCCCTGACCGGCAAGTTGAATGGCAAAAGAGCTTTTTCTGTAGCCGGAGATATCCGTGTAATCTATATAGAGCTCGAGGACTTTATTGTTTTTCTTGACATAGGAAGCCACAGCCAAGTCTATAGATAGAGCTAGACTAAACACGTCCAATCTCTTCTGGTCCAATAACTATTACTTCATTATTGATATAAACAAGACCAAATTCCTCTAACTGCTCACTTAAAACTAATAAACTTGGTAATAAGGTGCCCAACCTGGGGACTCATCACCCGCCAGAAAAATCAGTCCAATTATAAGCCTAAGTATTGAAGCTATAATTGAGCCTAAGTTATAGCCAGTGTACAATATCGCTAGTGAAAGATAAGCACGAGCCCGATAAAACAAAGTCAGCCGAAACTGAATCAGAACCAACTCAAGCACCGGTTACTGGTTGGCAATTTGTGCCTGAGAGCACTAAAGGCGATGAAGGAAAAGTTATCAATCCTGGCTTAAAATCGGACACAGCTTCAAAACCGGTAACTTGGTCTGAGAATGAATTTGTGGTTAATCATAAATCTATCGGCTGGTTCCTATTGCTCGGGTTAGCGGCAGTTATTGTGGCGACTCTAGTCTATATTTATAATCATGACATCGTCTCAGTCATAGTTATCGGGCTGGCAGCGGTTTTTTTGGGTGTGGTTGCTAATCGGCAACCTAGGAAACTAGACTATAGCGTTAATGACTTTGGTTTACAGATTGGCGAAAAATTCTATAGTTATGATACCTTCCGGTCTTATTCAATTAGTAAAGAAGAAGCAGTCTCTAGCCTTATTTTTCTACCCCTGCGCCGTTTTATGCCGTATCTAACCGTCTATTATCCGGCACATGACGAAAAAGCCATTCTGGAAGTATTAAACAAACATTTGCCATATGATAATCAACATCGTGACGCGATTGATAACTTAATGCGCCGGATACATTATTAAATTGAATGATTCAAATAAAAACTTGAGCTATCTAAAATGCTGACAAAAACTCTATCCAATCTGTTAATTTTCAATAACTGCAATGCCATTTTTAAGTTTTACCATAACTTTGATAGTATCGTAGTAGTTGAGCGTTAACATGAAAAAACATATTGTCGAAAAAACAATTGAAGCACCAGCCAAGGCCTTGGAATATGGTTTGGAGAGTGGCGAGAAACTGGCTAAAACCCTGCCCTTAGCCGGTCATCAACCGCTTAAAAAAGCCAAAGATTATTGGTATTTGCTTGGCCCGGGCCTAACGACCGGGGCTTCTGACGATGACCCCTCGGGGATAGCAACCTATTCCCAAACTGGCGCCCAATACGGCTTTAAGCTATTGTGGCTGGCGGCTTTTACTTTTCCCTTAATGGCGATTATCCAAGAAATGTGTGCCCGGATCGGCTTGGTTACTGGTCGGGGCTTAGCCGGCAATATCCGGGTGCATTTTGGCCGAAAAGTTCTTTATATAAGTACTTTATTTCTATTTGCCGCCAACACCTTTAATATCGGCGCTGATATCGGCGCCATGGCCAATGCCACCCAGTTACTAGTGCCGCATTTTAGTTTTACCCTACTGGCGATCGGTTTTATGTTACTAATCTTACTATTACAAATATTCACGCCCTATGTCAGGTATGCAAAATACTTGAAATGGCTGGCGCTGGTCTTATTTGCCTATATCATATCGGCTTTTTTGGCTCACCCTGACTGGCATACCATCGCCAAGTATGCTGTCTTGCCGCATATTACTTTCAGCAAGGATCAGTTGCTGTTAATTTGTGCAATTTTAGGAACTACAATTACACCGTATCTATTTTTTTGGCAAACCTCGCAAGAAGTTGAGGAAGAAATTGCCGTTGGTGAAACGACTATTAGATCACGCGCCGGCTCCAGCAAGGAAGATATTAAGAAAATGCGCACCGATGTTTGGTCCGGCATGTTCTTTTCCAATGTGGTTATGTTCTTTATTATTGCCGCTTGCGCCAGCGTGCTCTACACTCACGGTATAACTAATATTAACACTGCCGCCCAGGCCGCCCAGGCTCTGCGGCCGTTTGCCGGCAGTGCTACCTTTTGGCTGTTCGCCGCCGGCATTATCGGTATGGGCTTATTAGCTATCCCGGTAATGGCCGGGGCCAGTGCCTATGCCATATCCGAAAGTATTGGCAAGCACCAGGGTTTGAATTCTAAATTAAAACAGGCCTCGGCTTTTTACGGCGTGATCATTATCTCGATGTTGCTCGGTTTAATACTGAATTTTCTTGGTTTAAACCCAATTAAAGCACTAATTTACGCGGCTGTTTTAAACGGTATTGTGGCGCCCATAATCATTGTCTTAGTTTTACTGCTAGCCCGAAGTAAACATATTATGGGTGAATGGAAAAACGGTAAAGTGTCCGCTGGTTTTGGCTGGTTATTAGCTGTAGTAATGGCTGTTTCGGGTATTGCCGCGATCTATTCGCTCTTCCCCTAGATATAAGTTTAAAGTCTTATTAGTATTTTGCATAAAAAAATAGTTCTTGAATTATAGCTTTGGTTAATTTAACCAATAAATTTAATTAACTAAGCTGCTTATAAAAATTAAACAATGACTAATCAAGCATATTAACTCTAGTTTTTATATATATAGTGTTAGAATTCGAACTGATTTTATTGTAAAAATAACCATAATAATTTACGTAGGATAATTCAGGGAGGTGTAAATGTCCGAGCAAATTATTCGATCTGCCAAGTGGCAGTCATCTGACTCTAATATGCGCCGTGATTTTATTAAACGTATGCATCGTAAATTGGCGATCAAGCAAGAATTTTATCGAGACGGCGACAAACACCGCTTTACCAGCCAGAACTTATCTTTACCGGTAGACTTTTCTTTATAAGCGACTAGGTTGGCGCCAGCGCCGTTCACGTTTTTCGTAAAGTTCATAGATCCGTATATCTTGCGGTGTTGGCTGTTGGCTGTTAAAGCTTCTGGGCCATAATTTATAGTGGTGAACAACCGCTGTTAGGAGCACCAGCAATAAAACCTGAACTTGTAAATAAATCCAAAAAAGCAAGGCCAAGACAGATGTCAATGTGCCGTAAAACGGGCTTAAACGGCTTAGTTCATGGGCCATGATATAACCACCCAAGATTTGCAGCAGCTGTAAGCCGATTGTTGCCAGTAGCGCGCTGCTGACGACCGTTTTAGTATTAATCCGGGCGCTAGTCCCGACTTTAAGCAGGAATACTATCACCCCAAAAAGTAGTACAATCCCTACTCCGTTAGCTATTAAACGGAAGGCTAAACTATGATCCAAGCTTGTCGCCAGGGTTGATAAACTGGCCGCCAACAATAGCCCGCTGCCGCCAACTACAACAAGGTATATATTCCGCAGTGTCGAACGAGGCTGTTTTAAGCGTCGCAACCGGGGGACAAACAAGATATTATCAATTGTGTAACGCCAGGCTCCAGCCACTCCCCTAGCCCCGTATAGGGCCACCAGAACGCTTAGAATTAAAGCTAAGCCGGTTCGGTGCAGACTATGGATATTATTTTGCAATTCAGTACTCATGGCCGGGGAGTAATGGCTTAGCGTCGTCACAATCCGTAATTTTACAGATTGGTGGTGACGTAGTACTAGTTGCAGTAAGGTTGTGGCCACAATTAGCAACGGGAACAGCGCCACAAAGGCATAATAGGTAATTAAATTTGCTTGGTAGCCAGTGTTATCTTCGGTATATTTTTTTATGACACCACAAACAAAACCCGTCGAACGATGTTTAAGCTGATACTGATTTAGACGGTTAATTAATGCCGCTGCCATACATCCAACCCGTTGTTAAATTTTTTAAAGAGATTGAAGCTCATTGATGTAGAAAAGATTACAGCTAAATTCCCAGTAATGCTTAAAATTATAGCTACTCTTATAAGTAAGGCAAGGAGATGAACAATATGGCATCTAATAAACTTTTCTTACACCAGCTTGAGGGAATTTCCAGTGAGAAGTACTTAAGACGACAGAAATTTATGAAGCGAATGGTTTATCAAAAGCGCGAAAAACGAGACCGTGACGGTCTAATGGGTAACGTCCGGTAACCATATATATCCCTTAATTCACGATAGGTAGTTAAAACTTTCTAAATACCGCTTGACTAACTAAGCTTTTAGAAAATTTATTTTGCAGGATTGCTAGCTGTATCCGCTAGCGGTTGGTGTATTATTAGTAAATGTCACGCGACATTTTATATCAGCAATCGAGGAGATAGGGTGTCTAACAACTATCAGGTTAATTGTGATTACAGATTTTTCTGGTGTTTTTTACCGCTTGGCCTAACGTCGATTATCTTACTGCCAATCGGTTGGCAATTGGCTACTATGCTGTATAGTTGCTTGGAGTATCTTAGGTTTAATTACCGACTTATAATGTTGAACACCAAGTCAGGATTGTCGCCAATCGTCAATCGCTTAATTGTGCCAAGTATTAGATGCTCACAAGTGACAAAGGAAATGTTATATGCCTAGTATGAATCAAAAATCAAAATCACTTTATCTAAAAGTCGTTCATATTACCGATCATTATTTAGGTCCGACAGCTGATCGATTTATCCGTCGTCAAATTGAGAACCATCTTAATAAACACCCGGAGGAATTAGCTCAGAAAGACTTAAAAGAACTTATAAGTTGGATTGAAGTTTCGATGACGATATTAACCGATGATCATAAAACGATTCATGAATACCTAGCTAAGTTACAATCGCTTATTTAATTCAGCTGTCATGACTAAAGCCACCCAAAAGTTAATCAGTAAACTGGAGATTCAAGCCGCCAGAGCGCTGGAAGAGAAAGCTAATACCGAAGCCCTATTTGCCAGTATTGGCGAAGGGGTAATTGCCACCAATACCGAGGGGACAATCATCCGGGTTAATAAATCGGCCCTAGAAATATTTGGCTGCCAGAAAGCTGATCTTATTGGGCACTGGTTTACTGATGCGGTAGTTGCGGTCTATGAAGACGGATCAATTGTCGGTAGCCAGCAACGACCAATATCTAAAGCCTACTTAACGGGCCGAGCAATAACTGAACGAACCTATTATATGAAGAAAAACGGCACGATTATTCCAATTCTGGTTACTGTCTCGCCGGTACTGTTACGCGGTAAACCGATCGGGGCAATTTCAGTTTTTCGTGATATTAGCGAAGAAATGCAAAACGATCGGTTAAAAATGGATTTTATCGGTATCGCTTCGCACCAATTACGGACACCGTTAACGGCAGTTGTAACTTACGCCCACATGTTGGAAGATAATTTTGGCGGCAAACTAAGCGATATCCAACTGTCTTTTGTTAACGTCATTATTACTGCCAGCCGCCGGATGAACGAGCTGATCGGCACACTGCTTAACATTACCCGGATTGAGGCTGGCAATATTAGAGTCGAACCAAGATTTGTCCAAATTGAAAATATTATTCAAGAAATAATAGATGAGTTAAAACCTGAAGCTGAGAGCAAACGGATTAAAATAAACTTACGGGTTGAACCGAAGCTTGAAAAAATTAAAACCGACAAATTATTAGCTCACGAAGTATTTGCCAATGTTATTTCTAATGCCATCAAATACACCCCTCCCGGTGGGAAAATTTTAGTTACAATAACGGAGCGGTATAACGATATTATTATCAGCGTAAAAGATAACGGCTACGGGATTTCAATTGAGGATCAACGATTTATTTTTACAAAATTTTTCCGTTCCAGTACGGCCATGAAACGAGACGTCAGCGGAACTGGCTTAGGTCTCTATCTAACTAAGGTTCTAGTTGACAATCTTGGTGGCGAGGTCTGGTTTAAAAGTATCAAAAATAAAGGTACCACCTTTTTTGTTTCTTTACCGCGGTCTGGTTTGGAAAGAAAATCGGGACAGTTCACGCTAGAAATATAATTGGTAAGAGCTTTTAAAAAACGTTCAAAAAATACCTTAATATTATTGAAATGTGACATATCCTACAGCACTTATAGGTCACAATACCCATAATTCAGGTGTAATATAGTAGGTACACTATGGCAGATATTTTAATTGTCGAAGACGACCGTGATTTGAATAATGCCTATAAACTAATTTTGGAAGCCGCTAAACATCATGTTATCTCAGCCTTCGATGGCCGGCAGGCTTTAAGTAAACTTCATAATTATGAACCGGATTTAATCCTACTTGATTTACTTATGCCGATAAAATCTGGCGTTGATTTTCTGCATGACTACGGAGAAATTCATAAGAAAAATCCAGCTCGCATATTAGTCTTTACTAATCTAGAAAACTCTCCGGAAATTGATGAGGCCTTCCGATTAGGGGCTGATAAATGTGTGATTAAGGCCTGGACAGCGCCGCACGGCTTATTAAAAGTTGTGAATGATGTATTGCAGTCCAAACCCAAACCCAAACCAGCTACACCGTAAGTTTCATCTCGGCTAAAAATTGATCCGCCAACAATTGATTAAGTTTGGAGATATTAATTTGATAAGGATTATGCGCCCGATAGGCAATTACGCCCTGTCGCTTTAGGTTGCTTAATTCAATGGCTACAGTTTCACGAGTTAGCCCTGTCAAATTAGCAAAATCTTGTTGAGTCAGGATGATATTTAATTTGATCTGATTAACGTTGAGCGGCGTACCATGAGCGTGGGCAAAATAGTGGAGCGTATTTACCAATTTAGCACTGGCTTTTGGTTGGAGTAAGGCGTTTAAACGTAGCGTGACGCCCACGTCACGACGAATCGATCGTTCCAACTCGCTATGCAGAACTGTTGGGTGGCCAATGATGAAAGACAAATAATTATCTCGCGGTAAGCAATAAACCTCGCAATCAGTAAAGGCCTCATAGTAATACAAGGCACTAGGGGCCTGTTTAAATAACCAAGCTTGAGGAAAGATATCGCTAGTCACACTAAGATACATTAGCTGCTCATCGCCTTTGGTACTTAAATTATAGGTTTTAACAATGCCCTTTTTTACGACATGAGCGTACTTTGGCACTTCACCTTGGAAAAGTATTACCTCGCCCTTCTTAAAAGTTAATACCCGGGAATCCTTTAAGAACTTTGTCCACAATTGTGTAAGTTGTCTATCCATGTTTATATAAGTTTAAGGCAGATAGGGATAAAATACGAGTCTTTCTTCACAATTTTTGTAATTTTATCAGCTATTAATCAATTTGGTATTAGTTATTTTAGGGTACTTTTTGGTATTTTAACCTTTTAATTTATTTAGGATAGTATTCACTACCATCTTCCCAACCGATTTCGTATTATTAACGTATGAATAAATTAGTTCTGTGCCTCGGACTTAGTGGCGCCCTACTTTACAACAACTGGTTGCTCGGGTATTGGTTAAATAGCCGAATTACAGTCGGCGGGTTAGTCAGTGATTTGCAAGTTCATGATCAACCGTATAGTTGGCTATTTATACTTGGCGATGTTTTATCCGGTCTAGCAATCGCGCTAGCCGCTTATTTTATCTACCGGCTGTGGCGACCATGTGATCGCCTGAGGCTTTATTTAATAATCGGCTATTTATGTTTCGGTATTTTTACGGCCATTGCTGCCATCCTGCCAATTCACTGTGGGGCTAATATCTTACAGTGTGCCTTGGGGAATAACCAAACTTTCGGGATCCATGATATTATCGGCGCCATCGCGTCGTTTGGGCAATTTATAAGTTTATTAACCTTATGGCGACTAAGTGTAAAATTAGAGCTGCCAAATTGGTTTAAGGGGCTAATGTTAGGTTTTTTAATATTATGGAGTTTGTCGGGCGTGCTGTTTTTGATTCTAACCTTCCAGAGATTGGATGAAATTACTATGCAACATATCTTTCTGCTGTTAACTTTTATTGGAATTATGCCGATACCGCTTAGTACAATTTTGGTTAAAGAAAAATACCAAGCAATTTAGCGATAATTTTAACAATGCTATGGTTCTATAAGAGTTATAATGGAGCCGTAAATAGGAGGTCCAGATGAATAACTACTTTCACGATATAAAAGGTGAAGCGTTGGCCAATAATTATTTCCGTCGCGTCGTTGAAACCGGCGAAAAAATGCAAGTAGTATTAATGAGCATTGCACCGGGCGAAGAAATCGGCATGGAAGTGCATCCTGACAATGAGCAGTTTTTGTTGTCGGTGGCTGGTCGCGGCAAAGTTATCCTCAATGGCGAGGAGAACGAGTTTAACGCCGGCGACATGGTGTTAGTTAAAGCCGGGATGGAGCACAATTTTATTACTGTTGGCAACGAACCAATGAAAATAATCACTTTATATTCACCACCCCACCACGCCCCGGGCACCATCCATAAGACTAAAGCTGAGGCTGAGGCCAGCGAATAATCTAATCGCATTTTTTACAAATGGTCTTGATAAACATTACGTAATTTTGCGATTGCCCGGTGAACCCTAACTTTAGTCGCACTGACGCTCCTATCACCGAGCTGCAACGCCAGTTTTTTATATTTATCTTCGCGGAAAAATCGCCCGATGACAGACTCACGCTCTTTAGGTGATAATTGGTCCCTGATATGCGAGAAAAGTGTGGCTTGAAGTTCTGTGTTCTCAATGTGGACTTCTGGGTTAGCAATAGTATTGTCTTGGGCAGGCAGGTCCACAAACTGAGCCTTAAAGTCCTCGTCTTGGCCTAAAACGTACTTGGCTTGCTTATTATAGTAGTTACTTAACTGGTTAAACATTATACTGTGCAGCCAAGTTGTAATATTACTATCTCCCCGTAGTTTTGGAAGATATTGCCAAGCTCGTAAATATGTTTCCTGAAGTATGTCACTTACCGCATCTAAGTCACCGCCGGTTCGTTGGAAAGCCGATCTCTGCAATTGATCATGGGTTAATAAAAATAACCTTTCAAACGCCGATTTCGCGTCAGCTAAAGTGGCATTTGCTTGGATTGATTGCGGTTCGCAGGCATTATAGTGCTGAAGGTGGCCGCGAACCTCCCAAGCTACACGTGTCGCCTCATCTGGCTCAATTTCAGTGTTTGGTGATTGATCGTGAAACTCTTCCATAGTTGTTTAATAAATTTGTTGTAACAATCTAATACAGTCCCAAAGTTACAACTAAAATGGCTTGAACTCAGGCCCGAACTTCCTCATCTTAAATTCTCGATAGGCTGCTTTCAGATAAGACTCGATGGCTTGGGTTGCGAGATACCCCTCGTCATCAATCTGAAATGAATTAGATCCTTCATGGACTTCCGGTTCACCGTGCCGGCTTTTAGCTAATTCCTCAGTTTTTAACAATAGAGAGCCAAGGTTAATTTTAACGTCGTCTGGCTTGGTACGGGAGATTGCTTTGGCGGCAGCATCAGCTTCTGCCCGAGCTATTGCAATTTCATCAAACAGGTAACCAATGCGTTCTGATAAGAGGTCGTTTAATTCTCCAGGCTCTGGAGAGGTATTTGCTAAAGCCATATATGCAGCTTCCCAAGTAACTTCATAGGCTTCCGGCAGAGACAGGTTGGCGTGTTTAAAATCTGATTCAAAAGATGCAGGACTATTCATAAATATACATTAACATAAGTATTATTAATAGTCAATGTTAACGTCGTGCAATCCAGATCGAATCGCACCATAACCAGTTAGGACACCGCTGGTTCTCTAGTAGACTAGTTGTTATCACAACTAACTAACTACAAAGGAGAATAGCGATGTCCCACCATCAGCTTACACA